>Ga0102593_1000536_pt1 | contig 63482 bp, 8 predicted proteins | sample AraplaCol_mMS_r2_2_FD_76862 | JGI IMG/M metagenome (GOLD analysis project Ga0102593, IMG submission 76862) | Arabidopsis root microbial communities from North Carolina, USA - plate scrape MF_Col_mMS_r2 (SPADES assembly) (version 2) | ecosystem: Host-associated > Plants > Roots > Endosphere... | reverse complement strand
GAATCAGTCATCTGATCAGTTATCTGATCAATTCTGAAAGAATTGCCATATAGTCAATTCTATTAGATTCCATATGGCGATTAGTGATATCACCACTATCGGTAATTATATTGATTACTATAGCCGATATTACTATAGTAGAATATACTATAGTATAGTATAGTATAGTATATAGTATAGTATAGTATAATATTCAGAAATATCGACTGAAATTTTGATATACAAAATTCTGTAGTACTATCGGAAAATCAATTAACTATTTCAAAATAAAAAACTTTTTGAAAAATCGATATTATAATATTGTTGTATAATTTTTGTACTGTAGAAATATATCAATAGTTCAATTTTGGATAAATATTTATTGATTACAGAAAATATAAAAAAACAGAAATAATATATAACAGATACAATAACAGAAAAATATATTGAAATATTTGGATACAATAAATATTCTGAAACAGTAATCAGTTTCTATATTTATTATATTTCTGTATTCAACAAAAAAAATTTAAAGAAATTTTGTAGTCTCCGATCTATCAATAGTATTTAGTATTTGAAATAGTATATATCTATATATAATATCTATTCTTTGTAGTTTCTTCTACAGCTATATATAATCTTATAATTTGATACAATTCCGAAATATCTCTATCAGAATTATTTTTTTTAAAACAGATTCTTTTGTATTTGCAGACAGAATTGCAGATCTGACGGCGCTAGTAATTTTTATATATCAAGTAACAGATTTGTTTTTTTTTCTGTATATTGATTTTATCTGTATTTTTGTTTTATATATTTTTCTGCTGCCAAGACTTCCACCAAAATATATATATTGTAAAATACTATAATAATAAAAAGATAATAAATTATAATAGATAACAAAATAGACAAAACTATCTCAATATATATTTTCTAACTATTCCAGATACTTTTGTTGATAATCTCGGCGAAATAGTAGTAAACAACAGATTTTCCAGTAGTATAAATCGTTCCGTAATCCACCACTCTAGCGTTTTGTAGTCCTTATCTGAGAAGAGCAATGGAATAAGAAAACCACTATTACTGCTCCAGCAGCTTTCAGGCAACATTCAAAATGTGGATTGGGAGTGACGGTGCTCGAATGTGCAGGTACCTGGCGGGCGTTTCACCACACAGGGCATTTCATATCGCCGGGATGGGGGTTAGGGCGCCAGGGAGAGAAAGCCTGTGTGTGCAGGTGGTGAAACTGATTTCGATCCTCCCTGTAGAGTCGCGACTGTTGCAGACAATTTTTGTTGCCAAATCTAGAGGCCTGTTAGTCTCTACGACAATCTCTTCGATCAAATCACTCACTCGAACAACTTCTCCTTTTGGTATACTGAATGTTGTCGAGTGTACCGTACAGCCATGGTTATCATTTGACCATATCATGCGCAAAAAAGCAAAATTATCTGGTTTGATTACCGTTGGAACGTGCATTTAGCTGTCTTCTACGTGATATCCGCGAGCATACAATCGATTTTGACATCGAGGTCAAGCATCCAATGGAGTATTCCATCAAGAAAACGGCGGTCGATCAAAAGTCCGCGTCAGCCTGACAGGTAGTGTTGAGCAAGGGATATCTGGACGGTCATTTTATTAGCCTCGCCATTTACATCGATTACTAAATCTACGTAAGCAAAAGCAAGCTACAACATAAATTCCTGGCTTCATCCACCTTGGCAGTTCTCTCCAACATATTGCGTGTTTCCGTGGCAGGATGTGGAGCCTCGTGACGTTGTTTATTGTTGCGAAGCCGGAATGGTGTTGGGAGGACATGCGTGGCAAATGCATAGATGAGCTGTCTCGTGGCCCGAGGGGATTGGAATGAGAAAGGATGGGCCAAATGATCTGCATGAGGCAATTGCATATTCAAATCCCGTAGTTTCCCTATAGGGAATCAGGCATGTAATTTAAAATATAAAAAAACAGAAATAAAAATTTGATCTTCGCCGACCTGTCCAAGAACAGAAACAACGTATCGTGCTACCAAGTTTCGTAGCGCATCCACCTGACCGCCATAACTTGGGGGTGTGTTCGAATAGACGAAGCGAACGAATTCCATAATACTTCCCACCCCTGTATCAAATAGCTTGAAACTGCTCAGTGTTTGGTACAGCTTGTAAAGGACAAGTTGACGCAAAGGCTCTATGCCATATTTGTCGGCCAGCACATAGGGTTTTGCCTGCTCGAGAAAGACAGGGCCGAAATCTTCCCAGGAACCAGTGATCTGGGGTGGTGGAAAAGTAGTCTCCAATAAATTACTTCCTATGCCTGGAATGACCGAATTCCGAGTGAATTTATCCCGTAGTTGTCCAGTCCAAACACTTCGTTCTTTATACATAATTTCTGGGTCATTGCATACTGTGTCTCCGGGTGGTGATGCTTCATCTGAAGGTTCCAGTGGTTCAGCGGTGGGCTCAGGCGCCGGTTCAGGCGCCGGTTCAGATTCGGGCTCGGACTCTGCCATTGGTGTATCCCAGATAACATTCGAGCGACGACTTTGCGTCTAACCTTTTTCTTGTTTGGTTTTATGGTTTTCAAAGGGGTTCGATCTTCGACCAAGCGAAATGGAGGGGGGGTGTAGTTTCTGAAACAGGCAAATTCACATAATCGAACAAATGTGTCGATATCGACCTCTGACCAGTCAACGTGTCTTGTTCTGGTTTCGATCATTCCACCGTTCATGAGAGAATTTAGACTTTCAGAAAGCCCCGCCAAAGCAGAAGAATGGACAGTTATTTCCTTCTTTTCAGCACCGACTGTGAATGTGAATAAAGGCGAGGCAAGATAACTTTGGAATATCAGACTCTGATCACGACAAAACAACAATGAGGTACCCACTTTCCGAGAGAGCTCTCCATCCCGGGTCGTCAAAGTGAGGTGATACTGAAGAATTAGCTACGAAAAAAAAGAATGGAGAGGGGCGGGGGTTTAAGATTATATTTGACGGCCCCATTGTACAAGACACCGGCGCGAACGTATCGTTACTCTACGGCCACCCGATTCTGAATGTGCTGTCCACTGAAATGTATCCCAAGTATTATACCTAGGTATTGGGGAGTACTGTGCCAATATTCGGTCAGATATTGCTCAAAGTTGACGTGTCAGTAATGGTCATTGTTAGCCAGGGCGATATCTGAAGCGCCGTAGCAGAGCGGCGTGAAACAAAGTACTAACTAGGAGCGACCGAACACTCTTCTACCGTTCTGATTTGCTCTGTGAATGCTACTCACGTGGGTCTTGTGGTCAGACCAATGTATCTCATTAAAATGCAACACGAGGGCAAACAATTCCTACAGGGTAATACCTAAGTACTCTAGCATTTGCGTTACTTATCCAAGTCATCGTCACGATCATTTCAGAGCCAGGATGCAGTGCTATGATGGCTGCAATTTATATTACTACTACAATTGACAAATTGGCTAAAATATCGCTTTTGGCAGAAAATGATGTGTACAGACTATAGTGGGCATACGCCGAGGCTAGGTGATGAGTTGGCCGATATGCGCCAGCCCGAGAAGTGCATCCGTCGCCGCACCGAGGGCCAATCGAACCGGGTCGACTTGCAGACCGGTATCCAACTTCACTCTCAAGGATAGGGTTCTCAGTATACACCTTATTTAGCTTGGCTAACTGTATATCCCCTCCGCCGATCACCGACATTCAAAGACATGAACTTCGTTACATCAACAACACAAACCTTGTGTTTCTTATCGCAGAACACTCTCGAATATGTCTAGATAGATTGGGTTCCAGTGGCAATGAGTAAGATAAGGCCAAGAGAAATTATTGAACGTCTAAAGTTTCTAAGGAAATGGCATATCCTGCGTGGAGTGGTTCGTGTTCCTACCGCTTTAGGAAGGGATTAAATGTATCCATGGTCTGTCTAAATTTAGTTTACAGTATCATATTTGGTGACTGGTTTTAGAATGGATTTCTAATTTTACCCAAACACAACAGGAAGGAATTGCTTCTACTGGTAAATTCCATTTGCGATCCGACATCATTCTGCATGGCCAGGTCATCGCGAGATCTGCAGGCTGCAAGACCACTCCTCTTGTTGAGAACAAAACATCCATATGTAGGCCGTGACCTCAATCTTGGAAGTAAGTATCGATCAAGACTTTTCTGCAAAGGCTGTTCCTTTCTTCCAAACTACCAAAATGGCAACAGAAGATCATGTTGCGCAAGTTGAAATGATTATTGATCATCACTTTCGCTCAAAGAATCATCTACGGGAGGCACTAACAGCAGCCGGCTCAGAGGATGATAACCACGACGGCAATAGAAGACTTGCTCATGTCGGCGACAATTCCATTCGGTATACATTGAGCCTAGTTGCGTACGAGGTCTTCACAAGTCGGAGTAGGCATCTTTCTCTTCAGCTACAGGCTCTCACTAACTAAGCTGCAGGTCAGATAACGAACTTGGAAACTGCGATACATAATGTCAATCACGAAAAAAGCATCGATTGCCGAGCGGACCGGTATCTCAAAATGCATCAAATACAGCTTGAAGCCGGGTGGCCAAAAACCAAAAGTTCTAGCGTTGAAAGTTACTGCGATATTAGGGGCTGTTCGAATTGACTCTGGAGAAACGGACTCCCCGTGGAAAGTATCGTTACCCTTGGGCTAGTTTCTAGGACGTGGGACAGCAAATTAAACCTATCGGATGAGGCTGGACTTGATCCGCCTCTTCATTCTCCTATCATGGCGACGACCAGCCAGAGAGTCACTAGCTCGATGCAGATGAACCTAAACCTAACAGGGACCAGCGAATTTGGCGATCTGCTCACGGTTGAGCCACCAGAGCCCTCAGCATGTACAGTACGCGGATGCTCTCATCCAAGGATTCATTTCTTCAATATGGAAAAAGGACCTGGATAAAGTACTTCACGTTGTGTTAGTATTGTTGCTCACCTGAAAGCCTTCTGGCCATGGATTGATGCAGAACCAAGTGCTTGGGGGCAGCACCCCTGACCATCTGTCACCGATTTGAGAGGAAATTGAATTAGGTATACTATACAGTCGTAAAAGCCTAAGTAATACTTCCCGCTGGATGCTCAATACCCCGCACCTGCTTGGGGATTCAGCGTCGCGGGAAGCCTGGGCTGAACATCCATCAACAAACTAGAAATACTGTAATCCACTCTCATCGAATATACCAACCACTCTATCTAAAGGAAATCATGATGCCTTGTCAGAAGAAGTCGCACGTCTTCTGGGTGACAGGCCTGCCGAGTGGACAGCCCGATAGGGATCTCAAGTCTGCATTGCAAGAGGTACTCGACGACAGCTTCGCCCGATGACGAGAGGTCGTAAATCAAGGTAGAGATTACAAATCGTGCCTTCATATTACGGAAGTGAAAGACAGCGGGTAGCGCTAGTGCAATCCCGCAGCGGGGTGCTTCAGTTCCTCAGTGAGCAAAGAGTAGACCCTCTAGGATATTAGCAGGCCGAGGTAGGAGACAATAACAACAACGTTAACTGCTAATTCTTTAGATTCACCTAGCTCCACTATGCAAGGACAGTCATCAGGAGTACTGTAAATATAACGACTACTGCAATTTCGCTGAATTCAGACTACTTAAATGCTACGAGTTTAAGCATACCATTTTGAAGCCGTCTGAGACTAGCCTTAGCTTTCTCACTCCCTCAGAATAACTGCTGATACATCGCTTTTGCCTCATCTTATTTTCCTTTGCTGTCAAGCAACAATGCAAGTTTATTGACACTGGTAAGCGTGTCAGGATGCTCATTTCCAAGCACATCCTCATCCCATTTCAATGCTCGTCGAAGCAGACCTTCTGCCTCTTCATATCTCCCCCATTTCTAAAGGTATAAACCAGGACTATTGACACTTGTGAGCGTATCGAGGTGCTCTGGTCCAACGACGATGCTCTTAGTACGTTCTAGGAAGTGGAAGATCCTGCAGGTACGTACACGGAGATATATAGTTGTTGAATCTTGCATTGGGAAAGGGTAAAATATACTGTAGCACACACACACACGCGCAGACAGAGAGAGAGAGAGAAGAGTCTCTCTCTCTCTCTAGAATCAGTTGTTTGAAGTCACCAATGCTTCATTACAAGCAATATTGTGGTCTGTGGCAGCATTATCCACGGGATCAACCGCAATTATTGTAAATGCGTCTGGACCATTTTTCTCGGAAGACGCCTCAAGCACTTCCAAATTTGAAGCATCATCGTGTTGACGGAAGAAAAACCGAGTATTTTGAAAGTGACGATGGGCAATCGAAAGATCGTTTGGATCTCCCACATTTTGGTAACGGTCCAGGAAATTGGAGTCTGATAAGAAGCTTGCAACTGCTGCAATACTGCAGGGATTCTTGGGCAAGACGGAGTCTGTGTTTAGAAGGAAAGCACCAAAGATACCCAGGCCAAGGATAGCTGCTAGAAGAGCATCAAGTATTCTTGTGGAGACAGTATCCTGAATTAAGCGGCGACGATCCTTCAAAGTCACAGTTCCAGTCATATGCTCAATATCCATATTCTTATTTACCGCGACACGAGATCCGCTATTCCATCCCTGGGCTTGAAGAATTCCGTCTTGGAACTTTATTGCTTGAACCACCTCCTCGTCTCTTTCGGGCTTCCCAAGATGATCCACGGGGATGGCATATCTCCCTGTCACCAAGGCTTGAAAAAAAGAATCAACCTGGTCAGTAACAGCTGCAAAGCTAGAACTCCATGAAGACCACGTAATATTTTGGTTTTCAGCAGCCTTGGCCGATGACTCGATTGGAATGGGAGGGTTCTCTTCGGATATGTCAAAGGTTGGCAGGGTGAAACGTGTCTGAGTGTCAACCGTCTCAATTCCTTTCGTACAGAACATTGCAGCGACGTGCTCGAAAGAGCCATTCGTTAATTTCCCCCAAAGATACACTTGAATATCATCAGTTATTCGCGCCGCTTGTCCAAAGAGTCCGTCATTGATGAATATAAATTCAGACGCAGGCTTGCTCTTCCCCCAGGAAATGTTCTTGGCTTCATATGAGCCATTGAGCTGAGGCGTATTGATGGAAACAACTGAACTGGGAACGGTATTCTCCCCAAAGGCGACCCCACGCTTCCATGTCGCGTTTAATTGATCGGAGGTTGGAATATGACAAGGATGTGCTGCCCGTAGAGAAGGTATCACAAGGTCAACAAATGTATTGTTCAGTACACTCAGATCCGGGGAAGCTTCAAGTGAAAGTTGAGGAAATGCATATTTGTTAAAGGTCCAGCGAGGGTAGGACAGATTCATTGTGACGATGTATTCCGCTGTTGTCTCAGGATCAATGGTACTATTATTAGAGGTGTTTCCTCCAGAACCAAAGAAGGTTTGTTGAGCAAAGTCCATGGTTCTAAGTTCTGGAACACTGACAACTGAATATAAACCACTTGTGATGACGGTCAGCAAAGGCGTCAGAAAGGTCGCTGTTGTCGTCAACAGAACAGCAAAGTGTCTCGAGCGAATAGATTTCAGAATTAGAACCAGATTCGTCGAGTCGAGCAAATTTATCAGCATAAATCGCTCGAAGACAGCACCCCATGGTCGTTTCAGATCTTTATAGAGTGAAATACACCTGCTGTTGAAGTTGAGGCTTCCATAAGAAAGGCTTATAGCTACCATGAGGACAGCAGGCACAACAGTCCATAGATAATGCATGTACTCATTTGAGGATACGTATCCTAAACCATCATTTGATTGGGATACCTGTAGGACGACCTCCAAGGCGACAATCATCAGCGCCACCATTACGAAAATGATGACTCGAAAGACGAAACTTGGGAATGGCTTGAATGAACCTTCATCCCTTGGATCATATTCTGTAGGTTTTGGCTCTTCTGTGTCCTCATGATCTTTGGTCTCAATTCTCATCCCATCTGGTGTTGATTTGATGAAAAACTTCGATCTACTCAGCTTCGATTGGAGGGCTGATATTTGGGAACCGCTTGTTCCAGCTAGAGATTGGCGTAGGGAATTGCTTCTTGAGAGAGTCGCAGCGACGGCCGATATCGAGTTCGGGTTCCAGGGAGTCATAATTGCTGCATGACGTGCATTCAGCAACATGATTGCGAGAGCGAGCAGAATACCCAGTAACAAACAAACTTCCATGACTCGGAGTGGCAGTTGCATAATCAACACTCGATTCTCGATGAGATTGGTTGAGCCCAATGTCTCAGAAACATTCGAGATCAGTAAGCCTCTGTGTGAATACTGGGCTGCCATGGCGCGAAAGTAGATGGAGAGGGCGTTACTCAATACCCCTTCCGCAAAGAGAACATTGATATCTCCTGTTTTCCCGATCATCCATGCGGCTAGTTGAGTATGATAATCAATGTCTCGTGTGCCATCTGTCGAACTGTTGTTTGTCGGGAATGGATTGTTAGATCCAATGGGGGCGTCGGAATATCTGGCGACGTTAGAAGAATTCAGGATCGGCTCGGCAATATCCCACGCAGTCACACCCAATATCTCCGAGATCGAGGACAAGTCTCTTGCTAGATGAACGCTTGTCAATGGCTCAGATGTATTCTTGGTCGCGCGTAGTTGCATTAGCGAGTATGTCGGGTTGCAAATTAATTGGACAGATCGATCTATGACAAGCTTTGTGACCACTTTCGTCACGCCATCGATTGAGCTTTCGGTCGTCGAGTTTCCTTGCCTAACATCGACCAAAGTGGCTAAAATACGTTGACCATTCGTGCCTGAAGTGCCGTTGCATTGACCATACATGAATTTCGAAACATATCGAGTCGTTACAAGCTCAGATGTGCTTTGATAGCCGGGTCTCGCTCCTTCGTCTGCCAGGTTCACATTCAGAATCTTGCAAGAAGATGAGGAGATATCAATGTCCTTGGACTCGGTTTTCGAATCGTGTAAGCCACGGACACCGGAAGTTGAAGTGGTCTCCCACGTATTCACATGAAGATCGGCAGGCTCGCAGTTCAAATTAGTCTCCAGTCCTTGAATTGTAGCAGAAACAATGGCGTCGTCAGACGCGCTTGGGGCAGAAAAGTGTTGGTACGCTAGATCCTGAGTGGTCCCAATAGGATAATTGATGTTCTTGAAAGTCACGGCATTTATAATTTCATATGGACTGAGACCCAGGCCGGAGGAAAATTGCATATCTTCGCCCGTAAACCGGTTCTCAAGCAGCACTATTTCAGCATGGGGCACCAAGATTCCCTGTAGCGAGAAAAGACCAGTCGAGAAGATGATGAGAAGGTTTAGGAGCATGGAGCAGGTGGCCCCAAATGCTACCGAGAAATGTCTGTTCTTCAAAGCATTGATTACTGCCAAGGGTTGCATAACAGTAATATAGTCCAATAGCACGGATTTTTGGGCTTCGGTGGCTTTCTCGCTCATCGCTTGCCATGGGGCGTTTTGCTTCGCCTGGAATTCCACTCGAGACCAGAAGCTAGCAATAACTGTCAAAATCACAGTCGGCCCGTATGTCCAGGTGTAATGTAGATTTTGCGAGGAAGAAGCAAGGCCGTAGTTGACCTTGGAGAGATGATTGAGAGTTTCGAGTGTGGCAATGACACCACAGAAAGCGAAAACAAATATTATCACAATCCGTCGCTGGAGATAGAACGGACGCCATCCAGGTTTCTGAGCCTCTGCATGTTCCGAATGCCGCGTAACATGACTGTAGTTGTAACGACAGGTTGGATCCTCGACAACGGCTCGATGCAGATGTGACATAGCTTGAACTTGGGAACCTGTATGTTGGTGATCGAAAGGCCCATGTACTGGCAAACCTGGTATTATATGGAAAAAAAATCTAGGGATCACAGCCGGGAGTGACCCGCCAACTTCAATGTCTTCTTGTCGAGTATTTTACTTCACCTAATATAGCGCTTGCATTGGTATACAAAAGCTTCCAACTATTGGTCGCAGCTTTGCTATGCCAAGAACACCATTGGGGGCGGTTTTTAAAAGGGAAGGTCAACATTGTAATTCGGAATCTTTTAAGTTTCTTGAAGAACCTGTGTCCGGATCTCTTCGGAGTTCTGATGAAACTGATAACTTTACCTGGCCACATTAAGAGGTCCAGAAATACCGTAGTATTTATCTCGTCTAATGGACTTTGAAGTCCCTCCGCAGTTTTCCAGTTCCTTTGATGACAAATAAACAGAATGACAAATAACTAAAGCGGGCTCCGCTGTCAGAGTGAGCGGGGTACTATTGCGGCTGAGACTTTAGCCCCGGATGACCCGTGGTTAACTCCATCAGGCTCCGTGAGCTGTCATGCCCAGGGTCCGTCGCATTGCTCCTAGGGACGAACGGGACCTGGGCGCGTTGTACGCTGCTCCTACGAACTGCAGCGAGCGCTCCTCGCAATCAAGCCACTAGTCCCTGGAACCCCCGACGTATCTAGGGCATTTGGCCCTGGAGACGGAAGTTCTGCATAAATCTCCCCCATGTCGTCTGTCTCCTGGGAGAGACCTCTTTTACCCCAGAAGTGTGATGCCTCTACGCTCTTGAAGAGACTACACAGAGGATTTTTCGCTCTTGTGACCTATCCTATGGTATACCTGGCTTTGTTTAAAAGTTACTCAGTGCAAGAATCAGCCACAATGCGGTGCAGCCTATCATTCTCTTGAATACTAGACTACAAGGGGCTGGTTGCGCGAAATTTAATCCCCTGGTCCACTTGCTTCAAGCGATCCGCGCACGGTCCCCAGGCCATCCTTGTTTTAGCTTTGCTTTGAGAGTTGCTTGCACAGCTTGTCAAATACCAACCAACTAACTTAGGTCGTATGGGCTTTCATGCCAGCTTTACATAAAAATAGTAATATGGAACCTAGGCACTATTATCCAAGTTAGGAAATGTGGTAATCTTTCTCTCCCGGACTTCGACACAATTATCTGCCATCATCCTCATCTTGTCAAAGTAACATCCACATCAATCTCCTGGGAACGAGGTGGATGCGAGAAAGTGAGTACTACAATAAGCAGCTATGACTTAATTAGTGCCATGGATTCCAGTGCCCACACATAAAGGGGTCTTCAGTCAAACTATTGGTGAATAGCAGGCATTGCTTCCCAGAAGCTCGTTTGTTGTCCAAATCAAAGCATCAATGGATGCTGTTACACACACATACACACACACACACAATTCATTAACGCCCGGCGGCTGAGCCGAGAGGGCAACTATCACTAATCTACCAATACATGTATGTTTGGGTATACGCCGTGTCTCCTTGGAGCCCATACAGTATGTTCTTCCGTAATTCCCATTTCAGTTTTCAATCTTATGGTTGGTCCCTGTGGCTTAGTATTGGTGAGTAGACTGGCTTAAAAGGCGCTTCTTCAAGTGTTCAACATCCTATCTTCGGCAGTTGAAGCGTATCTCCCGTCGATCACAAGGTATTGAGGTCAGTAGGGGAGGTATTCTATATATCTGCGTTTGTCGACAAGTCTAGGTCGCCTCAAGGTGGCCCGTAGAGATGGCAAACCGTATTGAGCATCGTACTGATTCAAAATTCGGCATCCACTTCTGATCATCGGAGGGCAACTTTTCTCCCAAGAAGAAGGATATGTTACTTCGGTGAGTGTGGGTATATTGCAGCAGTTCTGTCCGATGTGCGGTCTACGTCGGACATCGAAAGAGGACGTGGTCCAGCTGGCCAGCTGCGTGCTTGGCGAAGCCTCTTCTATGCGGTGGCGACCAGTGGCTAATTATGTAACTTCAGCTGGCAAACCCTCTCCAGGTGAGATCATTGAGTAGTATACAATCACACGTGAAATACAGTATCCGGTAATTTCCTTGCGACGGTTGTTTTTATTAGTTTATTGCGAGCGGTTTTTGCGGCCGAACTAAATTTCGAAAGCGCGTGCTTTCGCGCAAGCGCCAAACGAATACTGTAGTGTTCAAAAAATTGGTATCAATCAATAATATTTGCCAATTTTGCTCTACCGAACACAACCCAGCCGATTTTTGTCCGATTTTGTCCAAATTTATTATAAACTATAGCGGCTGGGCTCGATGGCCACAATATGCGGAGATCTGCGAAGTGAGGATAGGTAGACAAGAATGACTAGCGAATAGCAAGAGTACAGCGAGCAGATAGCATAATAAGAAAACCAGCACGGAAATTGTATAATTATTGCAATAACGGAAAGGGAGTACACAAATATAAAGCCTGCAAAACAGGAAAAAAGACAAGAGACAGATAAAAGAGACGAGAATAGACAATTCTCTATTGGAAAAAAGAAAATAACCAGGAATCTTACTAACCGGGGACGTACACAGTCGTATTCTGTAAAGCCAGAAACGATGTGAAAAAATAGATAATATAGAGACAAAATTGTTTTAAGCAAAGTCAGTATATATTTTGCAGATGGATATTCGGAAACTTTGCTGGATTCTTCGATCGATTTATTTTGATAATTGCACCATCAATATTGAAAGAGACCAGAATATATCTCAATACAGTCTGAGGATAGCTATATAATCCAAATAATTTTATATAAATTAACAATATTTCCATCTGATTATAGTATATAATATTAATCTATACTTTTCTCTTCCGAACACTGGATAAAAATCTTTATAAATAGAATCATAGATTGTTATTTGCCATTTCTTGATTGTCCCCTGAAGATTCAATATACAAACTGGTGTCAGACCGTTTTTGCTGGATATGGCGTCTCCGATACCAAAAATATTACAACTCTTCAAACTCTGGATTTTTGGATTTCTCAGAAAACAAAAACTTGTTTGATAATTACCGTTGGCAATCAATCGTCGAGTTTTTTTATTTTCGAGATATATAAATTCCTCGGCTAGCACAATCGCCCGTATATTCAGAACAATCTTAGACAGTTTGATTTTCTCTCCGCTTGTATTCCTCTATTCCATAGCGGGAAAAATTATCTTATGGTGCTCTCTGTTATAGCGGTGACCGTTACGTAGATTTTGGTATAGAAAATCGATTTCTTTCCAAAACAGATTATCCGTTTTATTATTTAGATACAAAATAATATAGGCCGGTTGTTTCTTCCCCGGTTTACTGGCGATAATATTACCTAGGCTAGCCCCAATCAGAACAGACTCGGCTTCAAACTCGGTTGCTTTTTGAAACCATTTCTTATCTTTGAATATAGATCGCCAAAGTAGATTCGTTGGACTATCGTCAATAAAGTATATCGAATTCGCCATTGTCTTTGCCCGGAAAAGATCAGATTTCACGAAGTCAATAATTATATCTAGAATCTCACATAGAAGTCTCGGCATCTTTGGAAAGTTTTTGGTAGAATATATTCCAGGTTGGCTGAATACCCTACGTATACTCCTTGTATTTATATATGGTTGTATTGCAGTTCGAAAAGCAAGATATTAGAATTCTGCAGTTCTTTATACAGTTGAGAGACAGCAGTTTGTATATATACCACAAGTTACAGTTCAGCAGAGCTATCCATCGAATCAGCCGTTTCGTGAAATCGTATAGAGATTCTTTTATAGCCGGTCTAGCTCAGCTTGTATCCAATTCGCTCCCAGAAGACTGAGATAAATATTTTAAAATATGGACTCTCCAATTGAAAAGACTATCTGTCACTAATACGGAGGATGAGTATATCTCGCGTTCAAATAGATAGTAACAGTAAGGAATTATCTATCGCTCAACAATATACCTGAGTTAGACCGATATTTCTGCGAATGGCTATAGATAGATAGCAACACCAAAGAAAAACGAATACTGAGAATTTTGCTCCGTAGCGATATGTACCAGAAAATAGTAGAAAAGAAAGGAAAAGGAGACGGCACTGAAATAAACAATATTCAACGTTTGATCAGCAAATAAATCTTCATAACCAGTGAATATTTGAACAGGGTGGCCGCTGTTTCCTGTAGTAATGAAGAACAGACGTATTTGATGAACGTAGAAATATACTGTCAGCGTGATCAGCGCAATCTGAAGTATCTTTGTATATATTGAAACGGTTCCAACAGTAAGAAACTGCAGTATCTCCGAATATTGCTGATAATCAATGGTCAAGAGCCACCTAAAATTGGAGGGCCAGTTCTGTTGACCCTTTACAATGTGCAACGATCAATTCACCGACTTAAGCTGGAAGGCTGGTGGTAGTGCTATAAATATCTGGCCTTTGGTCACACAGGACAGTCTTCCTCAAGCATCTCCATATCATCTTAGTGCAGAATACCCTCGACTTCGCCAGCTACTCCCCGGTACGGACTTACTCCAAAGTGCCATACACTTGTGATCGAACTGACCTTTTCCATCGTTTCTAGCTTGTCTAGCCTTGATACTGAGATCTGTAACGGTAAGTGTAGTTGCCCGGTCATTCGAAGCTATACTGACGTGAAAGAGATCAGATCAGTCGCGTCTCCGCGGCCTGCGTGCGAATTGATTGACGAACATTAGGCGTCTTGGGAGTATCCCGGCGGCCAGAATAGTAAGTTACGACGGCCCCATCTAATCCATCTTCTAATGATCTCTTATAGATCGAATTCCGCAGCCGATCGGTCCTGTGAGGAAGTAGCATGCCGCAGCAACTGGCAAGGTAATTCTGCTCATTGTGGTAGTTGAAAAGACTAAGTCTTGCTGATGATTCACTGGATCAGAAGTCAACTCTTTTAGATGTCCCACGAGCCAGCCCATTTCTAGTAAGTTGCCTCATACGTGGCCTCTCTGTCCTTCATGAAATATTGCTGATGTCTCTTTCTCCCGCAGCGCGATTACCAATCTTGCAGTGACAAGACGAGTCGGGCCGTTAATTTCGATTTTCTCCTTCTGCTCCGAGATATGTTTTGAAACGACAATCCGCTCAATGTATTCTGCTTCCGAACCAGGAAATCTCCCTTTCCCGATCAGCCACACGGTAAACTTGCAAATTGTTTTCATATTCCTGCTTCACCCTGTCAGATCGAGGGCTAACTGCCACTGTAATAGAACATTGCCGTATTCCGCGATTCTGTTCTCTTGTCCACGTCCAATCCAGACCTTGTCCGCAGATATAATCCATCCATAAAACCGAATGAGTATCGCAGCTTTCGACAAGAAAGAGAAATCTTCTATCAATGACTATAACGGTTCCCTCCGAAACAATATCAACCGAAGCTATCCAGATCTCGTCACAAAGCAAATACTCTCAGACAATATTTTTGCCCCAGTCCAATTGTCAATCCTGTATCGGTATTCCTTGACTTGGTGCAACTGTATATCCGCTGGCCACTGGCTGTATCCGTTCCAACAGCAAAGGTATACAACTATCTATTGGAGAAATCCGTCCGTTACCGGAGCCTTTTTCTCTAGTAAATACTGCTTCTGTTTCTGCGTATAACTGAGCTGACATTTGTCTTATCTCTAGATCACCCATAGTCGATATAAAGCTACTGCTATAATAAATATATTCTATCTTCTGATACTGAATATATTGCTAATATAGATAGGGAATATATCAGTCTTAATTAGACAATTCCTATTCCCAATCGAGATACGGTATCATAGCCGCTTTACGAATCCCAATAGACCGAAAGTATACCGAACTGTACAAGTTAAACTGGATATTGATAATTGATCGAGAAAATATAGCGAAGGAATTTTTTGGCTGTACTAAAATCAAAACAACGAACTAAAACTGGTAAATTATATTTTATCTCTGAAAATTCGGAATCCAGCTGACCGTATTGCCAGATCGCCGATTCAATAGTGATTCTTTCTATATATAGTATACTAAATATACCGAATATTTCTCAGTATTACGACGGACTATTTGCAGAAGTATATATTACGAAATCGTGATTCGTCGATACTAGTCCAAAAGATACAAATCGGTTTTCAATCAGATAGAGAAAAAGAAAAAACCGTTTTTGTTGTCTATAAATATAGCGGCTGATATCAACGCAATTTGGAAGAGATATATTGTATTATATATATACGGTGCGGGGCAATACGTTCTCTAAGAAACCGCAGATAATTACTCGATCTTAGTCTGTTGATTTTGGTGATATATCTATACTATAGAAAGGATAGATTTACTCTATCTATTCGAAATAAAGTTGTAGACAATTCTTGTATAATATATTGCAAAAACAACCGAGAAAAAGATTTGGAGAGCTGTACTGACTGTGCCAAGACAGATAATAAACAAGATCTGTTGTTCTATCCAAACGAACGTCCGGTACTGGAATCGAATCTGTATATTGTTTTATATATACTATTTCGACTGGGCCAAATGTATTTCAGCCGCGGCGAAAAAATTTTGGTTTATTTATTTCTATACTATCTCGTAGAGAACAGCAGCAGCTATATCCGAAATCGATATTTTCAGTTCCAGTAGTATTGTTTATTCGACTATATCAAAAGAAAATAATATTTGGAATAATATTTAGAGACCGATAGACAGATAAAATTCTAGTATCTCAAAAAATAATTAATAGTTTGTTTTGTATTGTAATTTTTTTTGTATTTTCTTTCCAGTTGTAAAAGACTGCTATAATCTAAATATATATATTATATATTGGAATACAGATAGCAATATAGTTATATATTTTAGTCTGTATATAGTCTATTATCGAAAAAATATACAAATAAATTCGATCCGAAAAAATTGTTCCGCAATATAGATCTAGATAAATGAAATACAGACAATATATTCTATAAATATATCTATTTTTATCTATATATATTTTCAGTCTATATTTTTTAATTTATATATAATTTGATTTAATCAAATAATATACTATATTGTTGTCAAATTAAATTGTACCAAAAATATTCGGTTACTGTTCTATCTATACTATCAAATTTATACCGAAAATTCAGTATTTTTTTACTATATATCGGTTTTCGCGGATTCTGGAACAGCTGTATTGAAACAGATATTGATTACCGGTAGATATTTTATTGTTCAGTCCGGTCTACTGTATATTAATAACTGTTAATAACTATCAGTTTTATCAACAATCAAATAATAATTACAATAATCAATAACAGTCAGCAATAATCAGCAACAATTATTCAGTCAATTCAATATTTTATATTAATTTATTATAACTACAAATTACAGTTTTTGTTATCAATAATTATCAAATCTATATATTTATTATTATTTCAGTCAAAATAGAATTTTTACAAAAATATTGATTATTCTAAATAGTAGTAGTATTCAGTAATAACAAACTATATATTACGGACCCTGTACGGAAGGGGCCGCAATCTACAAATAGGTTATCAAGAGCCAACCAATCTACAACCACTACGACCATCCGCAGATCACGTGACAAAACACCACGGGAAACTATGGCTGTCTCACCAGAACAGGACGATACGTAATAACTGGCCCGAGCGAGTAAGGGAACTATAAGAATTCCTAGTACAAGATCGAACACAAAAAGATGTTTATCGTGTATTCTGCGCTATTCTACGATGGCGCGTTCTATACAAAGATCCGTATTCTCCGATGCTAACTATCCGACGAGGAAGACTATTGTACAAACAACCACGAGTTCTCTGCTAGAACTAGAAAAACCGTGATCCGTCGTACAACCACCGCTTGCAGACGACGAGAAGAAATATACGATAACCACGTAACCGTAATTTTGAGATATACTCACCAAAATAGACGGGGGAGTATACGTGATCCCGAAGATAACTGGGGAAAGTTATCAGAGAAGTAGAAGGAACTAGATATATAAGAATAGTTTTATATATCTGTATTTAGTTCTTTGCGATCAATCCAACTATTGTTACTTGAGTATATTTTTGTTTCTATACAGTATAACCACAACTATATTCTGCAAATAGAGGAGCTCTTCGGACTGATCTACTTGACGCGTATCAACTGATATATCTACAGAATTTGTTTTACAGACCCGAGTCCGTGTAAGACTTCAGAACAGCGACGGTACAGTTGCGAGACGGTAGATTTGAGATATATATTAGGACTACGAAGGATCAGTTTACAGTGACCAGTTTGTACCGCGTAATACTATACTGATATATACTGTATCTGCAAATTCAATAGTTCAATTTATTACAGTATATTGTATAAAACAAATATTCTGTATATAGATTCTGGTAACAATTGAAAACTATATATATTATATAAATAGAATTATAATCAAAAAAAATCGAAGATTTGAAAAAAATCTGTTTGGATTTTGTTGATTTCTAATAATTTCTGGAACAGATCGAAAATATAAAACAAAATCTATTTGAAAATTTTTGATTTCTATAAATATTGGAAATAGATTTTGATTTTTTCAAACTCTCTAAAAAATTCGAATACTAGTCTCTGATACTACAAAAAAATATCTGTTTATCGCTAGAAAATCAGAACAAAAACTGCGGTACTACAGATTGCCAGAATAAATATATATTACAATTGCAGAATTTATTATTGCAAAAAAAAATTTGTTGATATAATATTTTTCTGCGGATTTCAATTAATAATACAGTATTTTTCTGCAAAATTTGATTTTGTAGTTGTTTCTACAAAAATTTTTGATTTTGCAGATATTTCTGCAGAGATTTTTGATTTTGTAGTTATTTCTACAGAAATTTTTGATTTTGTAATTGTTTCTGCGGAAATTTTTGATAATACAGATATTTCTGCAAAAAATATTCCAAGATTTTGTAATCCGGAAATATAAAAAAAAAAAATCTGATTTTTTTTTCAACAGAAAATAAATTTTTTTTATATCAATTGTATAGAAATTGCGATAGTAACTATTTATATATATATTGTAGTAGATTCAATAGTAGATAAATATTTTTTATACTGAATATTGAAATAGTTGATTAATATTGAAATAAAAAATTTTAGTATATCTGAAAACAGATTGTTTGTTCTATCTAAATCTGTAGCTGTCGAAAATCTAGATTTGATCAATTATTGTTTAGTTAATATTGTTTATCAGAAAAAACAGTTTGTAATTTGTTTTGTAAATATAAAAACTGACTGATTCTGCAAAACAAATATATAGATTTCAATAAAATATTTTAGATTAGACTGTATTAGCTATTCCGATAGTATATATATCTGTTTTTTTTCTATATATATATACAATAGACAGATTTTAACCAAATATTTGTAGATCAAGATCTGATAGACAGATTCTATTTTGACTACGGATATTTTTTTCTACAAAACAATTGGAATTAGTCCGGTATTATCTATAATTCCGATAAATCCAATATTGGAATCTGTATTTTATTACCGGTCTGTATATAAAAAATAGTAATTATTTACAAAAAAATCGATCAATATAGACTACAGTTTTATAAACTATAAAATAGACAAAATAAATTATTAGTAGTAGTAGAAAATTAATTGTCTGTCAATATTTAATCTATTAATTTATAAATTATCAAAAATATTTATTGTTTATTTTTTTATTCTATATTGAATATAAAATAAAAAATAACTAATATATAATCAGAATAACAGTATTTTCTATTACAGACAAATTTTTACTGATACTATTTGCAGATATACAAATTTTTATTTTGCTATCTATTATTTAATAGATTTTTATTTTTTTATATACAGTATATACTATATAGTATTATTGTATAATTAGAAAACAACTATAGAAATTATTCAGAAATTTCTATATTCTCAGAAAATATCAGATTTCCGGTACTGATTACAGTATATATTGTTTTTATTATTTTCGGGATCTAAATACAGCTAAAATCCGACTATATTGCTGTCTGGAAATATTATTGAAAAAAAATCGATATATTCAAACAGCAATTATCAGATAGTATTACAGCAGAACAATCTGTCTATTGATATTCAGAATAAAACAGTACCGATTCTGCAGTTAGAAAACTACAGAATCCAGTCTTTGAAAAACAGCAATATATTTGTTTTTCAATATATTGTAGAATTAGTACTATTGGTTTCTACTGGAAAATTGTACTAATCAGAATAATATTTCAAATCTAGAAATTCGAATAAAATTAGTATCAATTTTTTTTCTGTAAAGACCAAAAAACTAATCGGAAACCAGATTTTTAGAAAATTCAATAGCGGATCAGAAAAAAAATATCAAAAATATCTGTAGATATCTAGTAGATTTTTTCCGCCGATAGAAAACTATTGAAACGGAAACAGATAAAAGATTTGAATATAATTCAATTTACAATCTAGAAAAATAGAAACAGAAAATATTGCGGATTCGATATTTGTAGAAATAAAAGAAATATAACAGAATAGAAAAAAACTGAAAATATCTGATAGATAAAATTCTGTAAATAATATTTTTCTATATATTTTCAGTTATTGTATTTGTTTTTTTAGAAATTAAATTTTCAAAAATTTTTGGATCTGTAATTTTTTTATATTTTTCTGAACAATATACAGTAGAATTTTTTGTAGATACAATATATATTTTGGAATAGTATTTTGTTTCAATATAATTGTTTTTTGATATATAAAATAAATTTAATTTACAGAAAATTATTTAGTAGCAAAACTGTTGGAAAAATTTTCTTTTCTATATTTAACTATCTATTATCTAGATATAAAATTTATACAAAATATTCAAATCTTAATCAGATACTAAATATAAAACTAACTGTATATTATTTTTCCGATTTCGAAACAATATCAGATCAATTCTATATCGAAAAAAACTATATTTAGTAAATATTTTGACTAATTGAATTATTATCAATAGTTCAATATATAGAAATAATTGAATATAAATTTTTTCAGCAAAAAATAAAATATTTCAATTGAAAACAATTTTATCGATAAATAATTGATTTATATATAGAAATAGTATAGATCTGAAAAATTTCCAGAATCTGGACCAGAATAGAATATTTTATTCTGCTAGATTTTTCAAACTAAAAAAATAGTTTGATTACAGCTATTCAAAAAAAAAATTTTATTTGTTGTAGTATAGAAACAATAGAATTGTATACAGAATCTAAAACTGTATTAAATTCTATATAGAAATTCTCCGGATCGATCAATATATAGATCCAAATAAATCTGATTGTATATTCAAAACAGACCAGACTGATATTCCAAAATAATATAAATATATTGAAAAAAAATTCTATAGTAGTTGCTGAAAAACCGATATAAATATATTTTGTATTGTAGTTGTATACTGTTTATTTTTTCCGATCAATTATTTCAATTTTATCTGTCGACTATAAATCAATAACAACCGAATCCGAGATCCAGTATTCGGTAGACTAGTTGTAGAAAAACAGAAAATTTTTTCTGACCAGATAGTTTTTAAAATAAAATATATTTTTTATAATTTTGGAAAATTTTTTCTATTTTGGAAAACCAAAAAAAATAATTTTTATATTTGTCAAACTGTCTGTATAAATCAAACCGATCTGATACTGCTTCAGTTTCAGATATATCAGATATACTGAAAACTGTACAATAATATTGTTATTTTCGATCAGAACAGATTCGCAGATCCGATCAGATCTGTTGTACAGATAATTCTGTAGTATAAAGATAGACTGTAAAATAATATTGATATTCTAACCGCAGAATTTCGACTGATTCTATTTCCAGATAAATTTCTCAGTTTTCGAATAAAGAAAAAAGAATCTATTTACGGATTGTTGCGAGAGATACAGATCTGCCAGAAAAAATTTGTCTGGTTTATTGTCAGTTTTTTAATATTGGAAATTAGATATAGTATATACTAAAAGATTTTTTGCGGAATAAATCAAAATCCGATTTTGGAAAACTAGATAGATATTTATTATTTTGATCTATATTTGTTGAATAGAATTCCAGAAATTGTAAAACAAAATAATTTATACAGTTTTGGAAATACAAAATTACCGATTCAGAATACTGTAAACGAAAATTTTTTTTAAATAAATATCAAAAAAAATTATCTAGCAAAAACTGTTCAACTGCAAAATTAAAATATTTGACTGACTGTAAAAAATACTGTTAAATAAACTGAATTGTTAACTATATATAGACCGATACTGCAAAAATTCTTTTCAATCTATTTTTTTATCTGATATATAGTATTTATAAATATTAAAACAGATTTTTAGTATTTTGAAAATCAGTTTTCTGGAATTTGAATTGATCTGTATAATATTGATCAATATCAAAATATCGATTATTTCTATTTTAGTACTGTATATATTGAAATTTTTTTCAGTCCAAAAAAAAATTTGATTCAGAAATAATTGTATATTTACTAATTTATTTATCAACTATTTTTTCCAGATTGAATTAAATTTGATTTTGAAAATTAATTAGATCTCAAAATACAATATACCGAATCTATTAATCTAACTGAATCTATATCTCCAATCCGGAAATAATATAAAATATATTTATATAGAATTTATCCGAACTACTATTCTATCAATATTTCTACTATATTTTTATATAAAATATTTCAGTTACTACAATTCGATCGGATTTTAACAGTATAATACCGGAGATATTTTTGAAATTTTTATTCAGATTCTGGATCGAATATCTGTTATAAAAAACAGTAATCAAAAAAATAGCCAGATAAAAATAACTACAGTTCTCGAACAATTTGATTTCTAATATATTCAGTAATATTTTTGGAAAAAGAAATAGATCAAATATTTGAAATATCTGAATATAATAATTTATAATTTCTATTCTGTTACAGATATTGATTTTCTGAACTGATATCGAAACAATTCGGATTTTTTTGTTGTAAAATATATTCTGAAAATCCAGTAGAATAGTCTGCAGTTTTTCTACAGACAGTTCAGAGAAAAAAATTGACGATTTTTTTAATTGGTTCAGTATAATAAAAAAAAATAATTTATTGTATATCCAGATTTTTTTCGATTTATAGTTCTATATATAATTAGTACTAATATTTTTGAATATATAGTATATTAGAACAATACTAGTTCCAATTTCAAAAAATTAATACAGTACAAAAAATTATTCAAAATATATTTGGAGAAAACTAGATTTTTTTAATATATATGGTCCGAAAAAAAACAAAATATATCGGATCTGTATTTCCAAATTTTTATATAATACAGTATATAAATTCTGAAAATCGGTTAAAATATTGCAAATATCAATAAATCAGAATTGCAATTTATTATACTACAAAATAAAATTTTGTTTTCAGTTCTGAATACAATAGTATATAATAAATTATAAAAATTTTTTATTATTAGAAAATATAGTACTGATAAATAAATAGTTAAATATCAACAAAAATTGATACAAAATATAGATTTTTTCGGCCGAAAAAATACAAAATTTTGATATTTGAATTTGAAATCGATATAGTAAAAATATCTAGTCTGCTATTAGTTCAGAATAAATCAAAAAAAAATTGATAATTTTACAGAAACTATTATTTTATAATATAGTTGTATTAAACAGAAAATAAATTCTGAAACAGCAGAAAAAAACGGAATTTGGAAATTCTATTCAGATTTATTGTAAATTTTAATTGTTATATATTTTTCTTGAAGAATTTTCTGTATCTGTTTGTATTTATAAATATTTTTTTTTGTTTCGATTTTCCGGATTCTACCGATATCTTTCTGTTTGGATAAAACTGCGAAAAAATATGTTTTTTATATATATACTGAATAGATTTTCTACAGTCCGAATAAAACTGATAGAAAAATAAATTACAATTGTATATTTTTTTTCAAATATAGTATTGAATACAAAACTGTTGTAAAAATTTTGTAAAATCAATAATTGATATAGTAAAAATTTTACAGTAATAATATCAAAAATCTAATTTGATTTTTGTACAGTTTGAAAAAATTTTTAAAAATTATAAATACAGAAAGATTACTGATTGAAAATTTATTTTTCTCGGAAAAAAAATATAGTAAAAAAAAATTTGCTAGTAACTATACTATATCGACTGTATTTATATTAATAACAGTAACTATACTGTTTTCTGATTATAATTTTTTTCAAATTCTATCAAAATTTTTTGTAGCGGACTGGATATATAAAAAATACAGTCGAAGATTTTTTTTATATATTATAATAAACAGTATTTGATAGATAAATAAAAAATTTTATAGTCTAATACTGAAATACAGTCGAAAAATCCAGTAAATTTGATATTCTATATTCTGATCTGTTGATCTGAACAGAAATAGTTTTAGTCAGCTATATAGTATTTGTAATATTCTATAATACAATATGAGACAATTCTGGAAACAATTTTTGTATATCTAGAAACAATAAAAAAATTTTTAATACTGATACTAATTTTTAATAGATATTCAGTAAAACTATAGATTTCAGAAATATAATACTATTATCAATTGATAGTTGAAAATACAATATAGAAATTCAATTGAATAAATTTATATACAGAATATAATCTATATTATTTATAGAAAATTGAAAAATCTACAGTATCTGAATTTATTTATTTTTCTACAAATTTTTTCGATTTTATAATCAAAATTACTATTCTATTATAGTATAGTTAGTAAAACTACTGCAAAATAACTATTATCTATTAACTAAAAAATACAGTTATATATTCGGGATTTATTTACGGAAATATTATTTCTGATTGTTTTGTATTTCCAGAATAGTACAAAATTTGTTTTTGTAAAATTATACAAAATTCTGTATTACCAACTACGGTCTATAATTCTCAAATTCAATATTGACTAGAAAAACAGCAATTTTTTTGGAATAGCCGCTAGAAATAACAATATTATATTTACAAAATAGTTGTTTGACTACAGAACCAATATCAATATTTTTTTTCGTAGAAAAATTTCTATAATAAAAACTATCAAATATTTTTTTTCTACAGTATTTCTATTTTTGCTGAACAGTTTCAGTTTAGATATCAATTTTCAGAACCAAAAACAAAAAAATATACTATAGATTGCTGTTCGGTATAGAATATTCTCAATTCTGTAATATATATTAGAATATATAGACTGTACAGTCGATCTCCGGTATCAATAAAATCAAATAGTATTTTATTTTGCTGTATAGTAGAACTGTATTGGATTGGTATAACTACTATTCGCCAAAAACAGTAATTTAAATACAAATAATAATTTGGATATTTTGTCCGGAATTCGGATAAATCGAATCAACAGATTTTTTATAATAGTTCTTTTTCAAAAACAGCAAAAATATATTGTATTATATAACAGTCAATACAATAAACTATTGTTTTATCAGACAGTTTTCTATAGATTAAGAAATACTGTAAAACTGCTACTACAATAAAAAAATTATAATTTGACAACTATTGACCGAAATAATTATACAGTATTCTATTTTACTGTCCGCGACCAATATTTGGATATAGTCGATCTGATTTTTTGATATTTATAGATAGATATAAATTATATAGATAATAATAGTAATATTCTATTCTGATAATCAATCTATTTATTCTACAACAAAATTATCGAAAAATTGCTGACTGTAAATAGTATTGATATTAATTTAGTTGATAACTGCAGTTGATTGAATATATTATCGATATTGCTGTATTATACTGCAATACAATTGGATACTACAGTTTTGAAACAGTTTTTTACTGTTTTCGGAATTGATATTAATATCTGTATCGAAAAACAAATTTTTTTTCGACTACTGCTACTATAAAAAAAACCAATATTATAAAAATTTTTTTAGATATAAAAAATATAGAAATCAATACCGGCCGAAAATTGATAGATCTATTATTGTATCAAATAGCAAAAAAAAACTATATTGAAACTGTCAAACTAATAGTAGAATAGAAAAAAACAATTCCGGATTAATCAAAATAATTTGACAATATATAATACAGTTTTGGAAATTACTGTCTGTACTAATAATTTGGATCTGATTCGGATTCTATTAATCTATCGGAATATTGATTTTAATTTGGAAAATCGGTAACTGGAATCTCTGTTGATATTAACAGTCAAAAATATATATATTTGTATTGTTGATATATTTTTAGCAGATCAGAGAATAGATATATATAGTCTCCGGACAGTACTGTAATCCGTAAATAACAAGAATATCTGAAAAACTATTCAGTATAAAATCGATAATTGCAGAATTTATTCAGAATAGATTGTAGTCTCTCGAAATCAAAACAGATTGACAGTTCGGTAGCCGGAAATAGTCAATATAGATTACGGTAGTTGATAAATTAATACCGTTTGAAATTTTTACCGAATTGCAGAAATCAAATCGATTAATTTGGAGATATATAATTGTTATTGAAAATTACTGTCGGAAAACAATAATTGTTTTTACAAAACTATATAATTATAATCAGTATATTTTTCAGACAAATTTTCAGTTTATATAGCTAATTCAATATTTATCAATAAATAAATTATATATCTGTACTAACTGATTGTTAATTTAAAATCCAATATATAGTACAGACCAATCAATAATTTCTATATTTCTGAAAAGATATTTCTATTTAAAATATAGAAAAAAAATACTGTACAATTTTTATTCCGATTTTTTCAATTATCTTTTTCTATCAATAAATTTATCTATTGTATTTCCGTTATCAGTCGGCAGATCGGTCAAAAAATAGTAAAAATTCTCCGAAAATATTACTGATAAATCGGATACAAAAAAAATACAATTTTTTTTTGTCTACTATTGTCCGACTAAAAATATAGTTTGTTTTGTTTTCTATTATATTGGCAAAAAAGATTTAATAGCAAAATATAGATTTCTGTTTCGACAAATTTTTCTACAATACAGCTCCGGAAAATTTTATACTGCAATACTGATTTTACTGTATCTATCTTGAATTTTTTGAATTTATATCTGTATCTATAGAAAATATATATTCTGGAATCTGCAGTAAATATTTGGTTCGAGAACAAAAAATATCAGATAAATAAATCGAATAAATAGCTGGAAAACAAATTTGATATTTTTTGTTAGAATTGTAATCAGCAAACAATAAAATTGAAAAATCGGATATAGATATTGGAAATATTTTATAGCTGTATTATTTCGGTTCTGCAAATTATCGATCTACTGTATTTTTCTATCGCAATATTCTGATACAGAAATACTATAGTTGAATTATATTGTTCGGAAATATTTTCTGACAGTAATACAACTATATACAAAATTTACAAAATATATCAAATATCGAAACTAATAGTACAAATCTATATTCGCAGAATTTATATTTTCTGATATTTGTATTCGGTAATCTAGAAATATTCTGTATTACTTGTAGAATATACTTCCGTTGATTCCAAATCTGGCTATTAATTTAGTTATAGATATAAAACCGAATTCAAATTAGTTTTTAATATCTATTTATATTTATTTTCTAAATTTGTTTTTTTTTGGAAGAGTTATAGAATTTTTCAGTAATTCTCTGTAAATAAATTCCAGTTTTCCGGAAAAGAATTGTACAATTTTGTTGTTCAAATTTCTACAATATCTATAATAGTAGACAGAATAGAATACTGTTGAATATTTATCAGATAGTCAGCTGGATTCTGTAAAAATCTTCTGAAATATAATATTTATTGAATAGATAGTATCTATTTTAGATTATATAACAAATCTATTTAAATCTATTGACAAAAGATTTGTTATTTTTCTCGGTTGCAATCTATCAGTTCTACAATTTGATTTCGGAGATACTATTTTCAATTATTGCGAATTTTGAACAGCTGTATCCGAGATAATTCCAATATATAGTTCAGATAATCAAACCGGATTCTCTGTTTTTCGTAATATCTCTGAAACCGGTTTTTTTTATTCTCTAAATATATATTTTTCTTTTTCAATCTATTGTTGGTTTGTTCGAATCTTTTATTATTTCTATATTTCGATATATATAATTTTTATAATCGATAGAAGAATTCCAAGATCCGGACTGTTTAAAAAACAATTTTTGGATTATCTTGTTCCAGTTCTGTCAGTATTTTGAATATAGACTGAAAGAATTTGATAATTTCAGACTGTTTTTTGTCGGTTTGTGACTGACAAAATAATTCAATTAATCAGAATATATAATTCAATATAAAATATCAGATACAGTTTTTATCGGAAAAAGATTGTCTGTTCCGAAATTGCAGTCGGAATTTTTATACTGAATTGGAATTATATTGTTTCCGGTATTTTTCTCTATTTCAAAATTGTAGAATATAGCTGTAATATCTATTCTGGAGAACAATACAGTAAATAAAAACAAACAAAAAAACTATATTTTACTATTTTGCCAATCAATTTTTTTATTTATATTTACGAAATCAACCGGACTGACTGGAGAATATTTTGTACTACAGTATTGTAATTCTGAAAATACCGATAAAACCGCAGTTGATAATAAATAGATAATAATCGGTTTATCAGAGACAAACAAAAAATCGACCAGCAACTATTCAGAAAAGAAATCAATATCGAGAATCTACAGTTCAGATAGACAATTGTATATTTTATTATAAATTTATTACTGTTTTTTGGTAATAATATATTGGTTTTCGGAATCTCGATTGCGATTATATAAATATATAGTATCAGTCAAGAATTATTTCAACTAATATTTGTTTCAAAATTGTCGGTAAATAGATACAGTAACTAGTATATTTTATAATCGATATATAATTTGATCAAATTTTTTTTATATCAATCTGTTTTTTGTATTATACTACAAAATATTTATTTCTGTTATATATAAATGATTTCTTCAGTCCAAAATACCAGATAGTATTGAATTTTCTTTGAATAATATAATTGTTTTCGTAATACTGTTTTTTTTTCAATTCAAAATAGTCGACAGCAGAATCGTACTACTATAAATATACAATCTATATACAAAAATTTCTTTATAGATCTCTATTTATTGAGACCGCTATACTAAGAATTCTATTCGGAGTATCGGTCCAGTATAATTGAAATACCAGTACTACAGAATACAAAATACAAATAGTATTTGATTGCAGATTCTGATTACTTTTTATATCCGACCAACAGAATTTCTCAGTTCTGTATTCTTGATCTGTATTATAGACAGCCGTCTATACCGCAAAACCAGAATAATTGAAACGGACGAATCCAGCAACGACCAGACTATTTTACTAAACCGGTTTTTGATTATTGCGAACTGATTTCTGTTATTTGCTGACTGGACTATATACAAAATTCTAATTCTCTATCTGTATTGAATTTGTCTCTATATATTCGTGGATCTAAAACAAAAACTGTATCGATTTATAAATACTGTTCTATATTGTCTATCGGTTTCTCACAATACAGAAATCAGATACAGAATTCCGATACAGAGATTTTAACAAATTCTGATTTTCTCGGATCTATCTATATTGTCTTTTCCGAGATTTTTCAAACAGATCTAGACCGGACTATCCAGAAATCTCCAGATTGTATATTCCAGCGGCAGTTCAAATATATATATTCTGGATATAACTGTCAATTCAGATATCGAACGGTATTTGAACAGTATCTGATATACTATTCGGATAAAAAACCGTATATTTGCTGAATACCGGAATACTATTGTATATTCAAATATTTCAATAATTTTTTGGTCTATTATTCAATTTATAGTAAATTGAATAACTATAATTACTATATAGTAATTTTGAACAAAATATACTATATATACAATCCCGAATTTTGTAGAATATTGATACTGTAAAAATAGTTATTTCAGCAATATTTATTTGATATCTAGATAAAATTTTATTATTTTATCTATATTAATAGATTTTATATTTTCTAACAAAAAATTTAAAAATATAAATTTGATTCTATTTTTTTATTATAAATTGGATTACAGTTGACAATCGAAAAATCAGTAATAATTTGCCAAAAATATACAAAACAATATAAAACAATTCTTGTAAATATATATATCCGTAGACAATATATTATTCTGAATTTCAGAAAATAAAAACAGTATTTTACAGAAATAGAAACTGATCTACAAATTTGAATTTGTATTCAACAATCTATATTCGGATTTGAAAAACCGGAAAAATCCGAAAAAACTGTTGAAACTGCTGCTACAGCCGATATATAGCTAGATAAAATATTCGAGAAATTCAACTGGAATTTATTATTTGGAGCTGAGATTTTCAGACTGTTACTGATAGTATATAAATTTTTTTTGTTCAGAAATATATCTACTGTACAGTTTTTTTTATTTCTGTAATTATTGTAGAAATTAAATATTATATTGCAGTATATTTTGATCTATATTGATTTTTTCGGACTGGAACTATATAATATAGTTTTCAGAACAGAGAAATCGGAATTTTTATTATCTATTTTTGTATTCAGATCTGGAAACTATCAGTAGTATTTTTTATTCTCCGGAAAATTTATTTACTAGAACAAAAAATACTATCAAAAAATACAAACGGTTCGGAGATTCCAGTACAGTCAAAATTGTAGATCGAATATACAAAATACTGATTTTGATAATCAATAATTTAAAGAATTCCGCTAAGAATAACTGGAATTAGTAATACTATATTCAGTAAACAATATATATCTGATAGATCTGATAGAAATTGAAATTCAGTATATTTATAGTTGTTTTCTAGACAATTGACAATATAGATATAAATATTTATAACTAATTCTATACCGGTTTTATATACAACAAATACTGATAATATATTTTATATATATTAGTAGTTTCTAAACAATTCTCAGAATTGAAAATAGATTAAAATATTTTCAAATATATCGGAAATATCAATTTTGTTGTAAATTATTGAAACTGAAAAATATTGGAATTTCTGTTCTGTATTTTTTGATTGTAGTATAAAAAGACTATCAGAAAAAAACTAATTTGAATTATCTATCTGTTACTATATTCAAATATTGTAATAACAAAATAAAATATTTATCAATAAATTATTAACAGTTATCGCAACTATTGTTAATATAGTTCAAATATAGATAATTGACTGAATATATTGGAAAATATAAAATATAAATATACCGCCGATATACTACAAAATCAAAAAAATATATTCTGAATCCAGTAATTTATCGGAAATATTATATTTAATTTTCTATATTTGTTTGTATTTATTTTTTCTACAGTAGTTTTTATTATATCTACTACTACAGATACAGAAAAATTGTATCTCTGAAAATATATTCAATACAATAAAATCAATATATATATTAGAATAGTTGAATTCCAGTATACCGGTATATTGAACAACAGATTTTTCGCTATATAGAAATATTATTATATACAAAAACTACAATTCAACAATTCCGACGGAATTCCAGAAAATTTTATTATCCGTCAGAATAATAATCAAGATACAATATAAAAAATTCTGACTACAGTTTCCGATATTCAGACTATCGATAGTTATTCGTTTTCTGTATTCTACCAATTCTATATTTTTGAATATCTGTAGTAATTAATTCTATATTTTTGAATATCTGTAGTAATTCGGAAAATATCTACAAAATATATTGTTTTTAATAGATAATCTGTTCTCCGCAAATTATTCGGAATTTTCGACCGAATTTTTTGTATAGCAATCAGTAGATTACAGAAAAATCTGGAATTTATTGAAAATATAGCAATATAATACAAATCAAAACGGAATCTGGAAACTGTTTATTTAATTGGATAATCAAAACCGGTTGATTGCGATTTTTTCGGATAAATATAATTATCAAAAATATAGTCAGATACTGATTTATATTATTTCGGAAAATAGAAATAATATCTGAAGTAATCCGATCAGCGATATTGTTAGTTTCAACAAATTCGATCAATCCGGAATAGCAACTGTAGCAAAAATAGACAATAGAAAATATATTATAAACTATAAAATTTGTTACAACTACTGCCGAATCTATATAAAAACTTTTTCAGATAGTTCTATTTAAAATACTACTGATTTTGATACAGTAATTGCTATAGATAATAATCTTTATTCCGAATAGAATTTCTATACAATCTGGAATAAATCGATAAAATAATTGATAGTCGCAAATCAAACTGTTCGGTATCAATTCGATAACAGTATTACCGAAAAACAATATCGGATTGTTTTTATCAATTATATATATAATATAGAAAATTGGTTATGGTTTCTATTTTTTTGGACTATTGATACAGATATATCTAGCTGTATAAACTATAATTTCTATTTATAATATAATCAAATATAGTTTAAAAAATTTCTGTATAACTGATATTTTAAAATTAGTATAAATAAATAGATCTCCGACAAAATAGTTTTTCGCTGGTTTCAAAAACAATTTATTCTATCAATAAATAATTATATATACAGACAACATCAATTTTTAATTTTTGACAGATACAGAAATTATTATATATCAGAACTCGATCAAATCTTTACAGATTATAATATCATACCGATTTATATATCTGTTTGTTCTTTATATCTTTTACAACTATTTGATATTGGATATTTTACTGTTTTAAAAACAGATATATAACAATTTGATCAGTCAGAAAATACAATTTGAAATCAGTTCTATCAGAATTCAATATTCAACTCTATATATCTATATTTTCTGGAAACCGTAGAAATCAAACAAATATATTTGTCTATGTATATCTGCAAATATCAATAAATTTTATAAACAAATATTCTCGATAAAAAACTTATCTAAACCAATATTCAAAAAATTCTCTATTATCTTTACAGACTGTACTAAACCAGTTTACTAAAAACCGTCAAATTGCGATACAAAACAGTATCTTATTTGAAACAGAAAATAAACAGCTATATAATAGAAATATTGTACAAAAAAAATACTCGTGCGACCAGATAGATAGTTTACAAAAATAAGGTATCTGTTCAAGAAATACTAGAGCTCGAAAAAACTTATATATTTTTTCAGACAATACCAGACCCACGTATACCACCAGCCAGAATATCCAAATACCAAAGACGCGGGTCTTATCTAAATATGGCAATTGTAGTAAAATAGAATATAAAAAGAATTCTTGTTCTAATAGAGAATAATAAATATAAAGACGTTTTGGTTGATATATATAAATACATAGATAGAAGAAATAGACAGCTGCGCAGCTCGCTTATATATGCAGCTCGTTTACCAACCACGTTATATAACACTCCGCAAAAACAGATAGAGATAGATATATAGAAATAATCTTTAATTTTAAAGATCGTAGTAAACTATATATTGGTCTAGTCACAGTTGAATGTATTCGGTCATATTGTGTCATAAATTAATATTATTGTATTATATATTATTTTTAATAATTAAAAGAATCTATAATTTTCTATCTATATAATTAGAATATTGATATTTTTATCTACCAGACTGATAGAATTATATTTAGATTACAATAGATAATTCAAATTGAAATTATCTACAGCAATCTATTTACTAATACTATAGATATTGTATATAGTAATATATATAACTAATATTTTCTTGAATACTAACAAAATTGTTCTAATTATAATTTTATAGCATATTATCTTGGAAACTGTATTCTCTAAAACAAGAATGAATTTGATATATATATTGTAGATATAAAAAATATATAAATCTATCCATAGAAAATATAGGAAAAATTTGTCTGCAGTATTTAAAGAATAAGATAATCAAATTAATATATTTATAAAGAAAATGGATATACAATACTGTTTTTTACTATAGAAAAGTTTAAAAGAATGGATTCCAGAACCATAAGGAATTTCTTTCCAAATCTAATTAAATATATATTTATAGATTCAGTCCAGTAATAAATATAGAATTTTTGGATAGCTAAAATTTGTATTTTTTATATTTTTATCAGAAAAATATAGTATTATTCTATTGCGATTATTTGTAATATTAATCTAGAGATATAGAATAATCGATCTAATATCGACATATCAAACTTTAATCTAGATACTACAGATTATATTAGATAGAATAGAATTTTAGTTTTTTTAATCTTTATCGATTCACTAAATTTATTTTCGAGAAAATTGTTATATATATTTCGATTGCGATACTATATATCTATTTGTTGTAAATCTAGATAAAAAAAATTCGGAACTGGATAATAACAATGGTATTTTTTGGACAATAGTAGAAAATAGAAAACCATTACAATAATCTAAATAGTAATCTTTTATAAAATATCATATTATAGCTATTAGTTTCGGTGGTTGTGATACGAAAAAGTCTGTCCATAATATCGGTTTTATTATCCAAATCAGCTAAATAGATATATCTGCTATTGGATCGATTTCCATCTTTATTCCGGAGACTACAAAGACAAAAATAGCTACCAAAAATACTCTGATTAAAAATTCAGCTAATACTAATAATAATACAGATAGATCTGCTGACAGATACAGATATTGCAATAGAAGTAGTAAACTAAGAGAAAAACTGTAACAGAAAAAATAATATATACTACTATCCAGATCCGAAGAACCAGTAGTATTGGTAATTTTGGAAAACTATATTACAGTAATTGGTGTAGACCAAAAACGACTTACTAGTCTACTATATTGATATAAATAAAATTTTTCGATTTGTTAAAACAATAATTATAAACCTATATGAATATTTTTACAGATAGAACAATTACAAAAATAAACAAAACAGCCAAAAACTTTTCGCAGTTATAGTCGAAATAAATTATATATTGAATAAATATAGAATCATATTTGTAGTAACAATCACTAGAATTGAAAGATTGTATATAAGAGATACAGTTTCGGGATTTTCTATATACTTGAACCATATAACTATAATTTTAGTAATCAAAATACCAATAGAAACACTACAAACTGTCAAAATATTTATAGTTGTCAACACAATTATATAGAACAAAATTGCTTTATATATAGTATAAATTTTATTTGAATTCGATAACTAATTTCGCTGTCTACAAACTTTTGTTTGATTTTATATCGAGACAGCAAATATCCAGTATAGATCAACATCCAGTAGATCTAATATTTCGTATTCTGTATTTGAATACTGTAAGATTTCTGAGAGAAAAAATAATATAGATACTATAGACAAGAACTATATAAATCGGTATTTGATATCGAATATCGATACTAAAAATATAATACTATCTACTAATAATACTAATACTATCAGTTTGCTGGTATTAATAATTTGACCAATACTACTTCTAGCTATAGTAATAATATATACAGTCAAAATCAGATATTATATATTTTTATAGTAATAATATAAAATAAAGTATCGCCAAGAAATTTTTTTTGACCAGTAAATATATTTGTATTACCAAAAATAGAGAAAACTACACTAGAAATATTAATTTGTTTCACAATCCTGTATTCGTTACCAAAATATCGAAAAATAATCCACTACAGTACTATCCATAAAATAATAGTACTAAAGATCTTTTCGTAATAGAAATAGAATTTTACTTCTACCAAATATACTATTTGTATAAAAACTGTAACAGAATTAATTAAATCCAAACTAGACCAGGGTAGTGTATACGACAATTTTGGAAGAGAATTATCTATATATATATATATTACCATTTATCTTTTCAAAATCAGGATATAGACCATTATTATCTATTTACCAGATACGGGTTTTTTTCCAATATCAGTATTTTGCTAAAAAAATAGTTTTTATTCCAAACAATCTATTATTTGACAGAATTATCTCTCAAATATTTTGTATACCATATATAGTTCTTCATTTCTCTCTCTAATTTCAATATTTCTATTGTGTAAACAATCCATTATATCAGAATTTTGTTCTATATATCTCTATCGATATATCCTTCGTCGATATAGAATTGTTTCGATCTTACATTCTATATTTTTGTTGATTTCTAGTAATAGAAATTGTATATTATTGACAATTTAAAATTCGGAAAAATTATTAGTTCGATATAGAATATTAAATAAATAGTAATTCAATTACTATATCGACTTAAATAGTATATTATATAGATACTATTATTATATAATATTGTATATATATCTAGTCGAGTTTCTTGATAGTTTCTGAAAATGAATATATTATAAATTCAACTATATTCTAATTTTAATTCAATAGATTAAAATACTTTATCTAGATTGATTTATTTGTGTTTCATAATCTTTGAACTGTAATTATTATTAACTATATTTAGTTCACAATTTTAGAAAATTGATTTATAAATATTTTATCCATAATTGATAAAATATTGTTTTATAATTTTTTTTGAAGAATAATGAATAGTATTGATATTCTTATCCTAGTTGTATAGAATCAATATCTTTTCTACACACACACACACACATATATATATATATCTACATCTATCTATTTAGAAACAAAATAGTTATTTCATAACTCAGAAACACAGAGAAAATAATAATTTGGTATTATTTTTAATTATTTATTGATTATTGGTAAACTGATAAAATAGTATCTATTTCGATTTTGGAATTTTTATCATTGATATAAGTTATAAATTTATTTTATGTTCTCCAGATTTACAATCAGAAATTTGATTATTATGAAAGAAAAAAGAATCCGATCAATTGAAATATCAATATTGCGAAATAAAAGCTGCAATAGAGATATGGATCTACTCAATAATTTTGTATTTGCTATCAAAATATTCCAAAAAAATCATCACAATACTATATATAAAACAAATAATGATTAGAATTTTCGATAAAATCAGTATCAATTTATTACTGTTAAAAAAATTGTTCTTATTGAACTATTCTTGGTTTAAATTTTCACAATAAACCAGAACCCAATAAAAATTGATTTATTGATACAGGTATAATTTTCAATACTGTATACAAGACTTGGCAATAAGAGAATACAATAAATAGTAAAAAAATAAGAATTAAATTAAAGCAACAAATTGATTTTTTTCGAAATATATCTATTTGTATACTGATTACTCGAGTAGAAAATTAGAATCTGGATCAGTTGAAATTCAATTGCCAATTTACTCTTTTTTATTTTTAATGTAAAAATAGTTACAGTATTAAGAGGATCGACAAAGCAATTGCTTTATAGAGTATTTCAGTTGTTTATTTGTTTGAATCAGATAGAAACAATAGTATAGAGATTTTTCGATCCAATTGTAATATTGAGATTGTCATTGATACAGAATATCGATCAAAGCATCTCGGATATATTCTTTTGGTTTTTTGCAACAATATAGTAATATAACAAATCGGAAAAGAATAAAATTAGTATCAATCGATTTGCTGCGAAATAATAAACAAAATAGTAGAACTGCAATATATATAAAAATCCAAAATCTAAATATATATTTTGCAAAGAGAAGTTTATAATCGATATAGTAAAACTAGTCAGATTTTATTTATAATAACTCTTACAATACTACCTATCCGGATAAAGTAAATACAATCAATTTTATCGACTTTTTGGATCTGAATAGTAGTCTTTATATTTCCGACAATTTCTTAATTTTTCATATCTATTGTCTCTACTATAATTTTCTTTTTTAACTTACTTTTTTTGCTATAATATCTATTAATATCAATTGATATTGTTAGTACTAGTAGAATTCAGTAAAATATCTCTGTTAACTATTTTTGTTTTTGTATTTTCTAGAATCAGAATAGAAATTGTTACAATAGTAAAATTATCTCTTTAACCGATTCAAATGACAAAATCGATAATCCAGAGAAATCTTTTGTATTAGAATAGCCAGAAATAATGTTTATATCATTATTTCCATAATTAAAAACAGATTGCTATTTACATTATTTATATAGCTGTTCTACTCTCTATTACTATCGAAACTTTATTATTGTTGTGATTATTATTATTATTACTATCCAATTTCCAAATTCACTATAAAATCTCTCTTCTTAGATCTATAATATATATATATATATATACAATACTATAATTGAAACAGATAAAATAATATTTTTTTGAGAATTAATTTAGCCAATCGGTAAAGGAATCCATAGATCAAAATTCTACTCTATCCGTTTTAAATATATTCTATAATATTTAATCCAATTTTATATATCAATATAATAATTAGATCGATTCTTCTATATTCTATAAATTATTTGTAGAAACAGTTGCAGTAGAATAATAATACATTTATTCGATAAAAAAGATACAAAAAATAGAAATTTTAGCTATCGAAAAATCTCAGATCTATTACTAGATTAAATTTGTAAACACATGATCTACTATATCGGAAAATAAATTATACAATTCCAAAAACTATTTTTCCTATAGAATTTTGTCACAGTAGGAGTAATAATATTCTATATCAATTTTTTGTTAATAAACAGTTTAAGAAGATAGTTAATCTGGCTATTTAATTTATCGATAGTATTCTCAAAAATTTAGTATTTCTTTTCTCTAGATAGATTTATATATTTTTAATATCGATAATACATATAGAATAAATTTACTGTTATTTCCAAAAAATACAATTTTCGATACAATAATATAGAATTATAGCTAGAATAGTTCTTATTATTCTCAAAAATATTAGCTGTATATAGCATATGATAAAAATATCAATAATCTATTTAGTTAAATAGACAATTACAGATTTGATTTAATAACAAAAAATAGTACTTATATTTAGTAATTAGATAGTTGTCAGATAATTTGGGGTTCGATTTCCTTTAAATATTTTTTTGGCTGAAAAATCAATATTTACAAAATACTATCCAATTTTATTTAGTAATAATAAATATTATTTTGTATTGTTTGTAAATAAAATTAGATCAACTTAAAAATTAATTAAAATTCTTTCGATTTACTATACAACTTGACAATCGATTCTAGTTTTCATTTCGGATTTTGTAAATTTTCTAGCTCTCTCTCTGGATTTTATATTCTGGCGCAAATCGATATTATTATTAATACGATTATTCAGTTTTTTATGATATGGCCGAAAAATATATTTTTTCAAATTCAAATTTATTGCCTATACGAAATCTGTATATACAATTTTTTTAAGAGAATTTTAATATAGAATATAGTTAGTCTATCAATAGAACGAAAAAACGAGAAAATATTTCCATATACTATAATATTACTTGAATTATATTAGTACAGAATATCGATCAAATTTCGAATACCAACATATCCCAAAACTTTTTATCTGATATCAAGAATTTCTAAAATTTATTAAAGTTATTTATGAACAAGATAATATACTTTTTATATCATTTCTATACAGCAATAGCCGTTGATATACTGTTTCTACTAAAGAAATATTTTTCTGTACGAAAGTTTTTTAATTTCTATATCAGATCTTACTTTAATAATATCAATATCTCTATCAGAATTCCGAAAACTATTTGTACACCTATTCTATATATATCAAATTATTATTCAAAATCTCTTAAATATATTTCAATTTCTTATTTTTGAATTATTCAACAAAATTGAGACTCTAAACACAAATACATAGCCAATATCCAAATATATCGAAATTTCAAACAATTTACCAAAATTGAAACATTTCTTTGCCATTTAGCAGTATTTCAAGGCCTGCTTAGATATAGTATATTTATATGTAATTTAGACATATTGATTGCTGGTAGTAGCTAGTAGTAGAGAGAATATTGTATTGAAATTGGATTGTACATTGAAGTTGGGAGCACCAACACCCGGAAGAATATAGAGCGACAAACGGATATTATTGATAGTATTTATACTAAAGTATCATAGATATTTCTGATCATTTTTCATATCAATATCTATACAACAATATAGTAATCACGGTATAAAAAATTGGATTCGTTTTTTATTGAATCATTTTTAAAGTTTTTGTGATATTTAAACTAGTTCAGATATTTTTCAATTTGAACTAGACAAATATAGATTACTATATATATATATATATATATATTATCAAATATCTTGAACCAGTTTCAGTTTCTGAAAAAATTGGAATTTTTTTCTGAATATTGTTTAATTTTTATATTTTCCTTAAATTTCAACTATTGTATAAATAAATCAATCAAGGCTATTTTATTCATCTATTGAATATCTAGTTAGAATAACAGAAAAATATCTAATTGAAAAAAATTCTATATCGATCCTTTCCATTAAAAATACTTTATTGGTTAATATATTATATTAATATTGGAACATTACTATATCATATTTCTAGCAAATATAGATAGTAATATTTCGACTATAAAGTATTCGATAGTATATATTAGCAATATATTCTATCGAAAAATTATTGGTAGAGAGAATACTTTTTTCTATTTTATACAGTTTTAGATTTGAATTCAATTATAGATATTTTCGGACTACTTCTGAGTCATTCGGAAAATATTGTTGTTTATATAATCTATTAGTCTTGCAATATATCGATTTGCTAAAAATTTCTTTTTTCGGATTTGTGTCTATTTTTTAGATAAATCTATTCTCAAAATACATTAAATAAAATCTGACACTGATAATATCCATATATCTGATAGAAAATTCTGTAATTTTAGTACTTGTATTTATTATTACAATATCTTGAATTTATATCTGTTGTAAACTAAAGTTTCAGATAATATATTTAGAATATATTCGAATTTTGTTAAAATATTTCTATAGTAGATGTATTTTACTATTCATATTGTTGTAAAAAATTTTGTTATACTAGAATACAATCAATTTTTTGGTAACTATTATAGTATTATAAATATTGTAATAACCTCTATCGATAGTAATAATTTCAAAATCGGGGTAAATAATATTGTATTAATCAGTTGAGAAATTATTAGTAAAAACCTAGAAACGATAATAGATTATTTTAATTATATTACGGATTTATAAAATATCTATTTTATTTTTAAATATACTGTTGATTATATTGAAAACATTTTCTATTTTGTTCCAATACTGTTATAATAGTATTTTCTGTTCTACACAGTACCAGATCTTGTAATATATAATAGATATTTTCTGTACTGTTTTCCGGATCGTTTTCGAAATTTTATTATCTATTAGATTGATAGTATTGTTATATAAAAATTTGAATTGAATCGGATGTTGATATTTATAAAATAACCGAAATTTCTGTAATTTTATCAATCTTCTATCGCAATATTTCAAATTACAAATTTACAGTAAATTAGAATTAGAAATTCATAATTATAAATATTAACAATATTGTTCTGAATAAAATCAAAACAGTATTGAAATATAATTCGATCATTTATAAATATAGTAATAATGTATAGTAAGAATAACAATTTGAAATTAGTATAGATATTTCTTTTTTGTTAGTTTTGATATTGTTAATTAATAATTGAAAATTCTAACAGATTATTTAGTTTATACAATCAAATCACAAAATATATAATTATTTCAAATATCGATATTATTATATTAAAAATATTTATTTTATTGTTTTTATAAATGATTGAATAATAATTTAGAAAATAGTTCATATATTTGTTAGTCGACTTTTTGACCAAAAAGTTTTTTCAATTAATATCTGTTATATTGATATTTTATGAAATCAAAATATTGAAATCCGAATTTCTTTGATGATTATTTCAATATCTCTAAGGATAAATATACTGATAATATAATCAATCAATCAATACATCAATTATCCAGTGCCTAGCTCTCTATCTAGTTGTGGCTGCTATACTGGGGTCTTTTCCCGGCTCCGCTGTTCCAACAAGGTACTGGTAAAATAATCAAATAAATAATTCAATCCAATTTTCTTTTCCATGAAAATTCTAATAATTCTTTATCAGATTTATATTTACAAGACAATTTCTACAAAATAGAACCAGTATGGAGTCAATAATGTCAACAATATTTATGACTAAAATCTACAAAAAAAAATATTTTGAATTGTATTTTTATCTACGATATTTTGACAACGATATATTTTAATATATACAATCAAATTAAATTAGGTTGGAATTTATTTCATTACTTTATTTATAAAACAATACTATTAAACATAAATTCTAATCAAAATCCTATTTGATATCAATATAATTCAATATATAATTCAATTATTTTTGTATTGTAAATCCAATTCAGAACCCATATTTTTAAATCATATAATTTATACAATGAGATTTTATTATCGAAAGAAATCAATTTATATTAAATATATATCTATTTAATTAGTATTTCTTTTTCTATTATCTATATATTCTCTAAAAAAATACCGATATAATATAATATTTTCTGTATTTCTGAATTAGTATTTCTTCAGTTACTAATTTTTTCTATATGAATATCTATATTGTAAAAGAGTACAATCAATTTATTATTACAAAATACAAATCGATCAATTTACTACAGAAAATCTTTTTACAGGACAGAAAACGTCGAAAAATATTATCACCTACAATATAAATATTATTGATCAAATCCGTTCAGCTATTATTGTCAATAAAAGCAGGAAGTAAAATAGATAAAAACTTTTGTTTCAATTCAGATAAAACAATAGAATAGTTTTTGTTGTAACAGATATTGAAGATAGTAGAGTTTGCAAACGCAATATCGATTTATATAATATTTTTTGGTATATATATAATAACAGTAGATCTCTCAACCATTCTATGGAGTCTGTTGTCAAATCAGATGTAGTCTGACAAATACAAATATAACTTTATTATTATTATTGATATTATTTTCATTCTGATATAGCAAGATTCTCCATTGCGCAACTGTATTTTGTTGAATTGTCTCTATATTATCTGCAATAGATAGACTAATCAGTGTATTTTTTGTTTTGTGCCAGATAAATCTAGACTGCTATATATATTACAGAAAAATATTGTCGACCGATTTCAATTGCGATATCGATTTAAAATCTTTTCTGAATATCCATTTATTTTGTCTGCAATATCTGAAGCCGACTGCAAAATCAAAAAAGTAATTTAGTTTAATTCTGCTCTCAAATATCTAAATATTATAAACGATAAATATAAATAATTGTCTCATTTTTTGAATTAATTATAGATTATTCAATATACTATATCATTGACATACTGTATTTGAAAATTATTCCAAATCGATATAACAATATTTTCTGTTTTATACAATATCGGATTTTTTACTATATTATAGATATTTTTTGTACTATTTTCAAAATTGTTTTCAAAATTTAGTATTTGTTCAAAGTCTTAATATTTTTATATATTTGAAAAAAAAAATATTTTTGTATTTTCATTTATCTATTGAATGAATTGACAAAAAATATATGCTAAATCAAATCAGATATCAATATCTATATTTCTAATCGAAAATTCTGCAATTTTATTAGAATTATCTTTCTGTTATAATTTCTCACAATCTATTTATATAGTAAATTTAAAATATCAATATTTCAATATCGAATATATCGAATTTTTTGCAGTTTCTCTGTAATATTATATTTTTTCAAATAAAATCAAAAATATATTGAGATATAATCTGTTCATTGATAATTATTATAACAATATCGGTATTACAATAATGTATATCGACAATACTAATTCCAAAACTGATATAAATAATTCAATATTGATCAATTGCAATATTATCAATATATATTTAGCAATTCTGACAGATTATACTGTATAGCAGCAACCCAATTATATAATATACAATCAATCTTTCCATATACAAATATCTATTTCAAAAACTGTTAATATTATACAAAACCCAATTTTGAAGATTATTTTACTTTTTGTGAAGATAATCAAACGACTATTAAATTTATTTTACATACACTTGACAACAAATTTTCAATCAGAGAAGTTTTCAAAGTATTATTTTTCTAATCGATTTCCTAGACATCAGAAAAATCAAAATCCAATTCTATTGAATTTTCAATCATGTTGATATATTTTACAATAAATATATCATTAAAATAATTAAACAAATTGTTCAAAACAATAATTTTCTGCCGGCAAGAATTTTGACAATTTTTTGCAAAACTGTTTGCAAAAAATAGAAATAATATTCAATCAATAGTTTCCACAATATTTAGATACATATTTTCTATACAGAATCCATAAAATAAAATCTGATCTATATATTTATTTATATTGTTCGGACAATAATATATATATATAAATATAGTCAAATAACATCATTTTTATTGTTTATGTTATTATTTCTATTTAATAGTACCTAAAAATTTCAATATTAATATTAATTCAAATACAAAGTTTATTTATGGTATATATAACAAAAATATTCAGACTATGTATTGTATATTTCTATTTTGTTTCTGTTATAATTTGAATTTTTTTGGTATTCTAGATTCTATCCGAAATCAATATTTCTCAAATGTCTAACACAATCTGGTTTATTTTCAAGGCAATTAATTCAATTCATGTCGAATATATATCTATTAATTCAATATTCTTTTTCTATTATTTATATCTTTACTAATTTTACAGAAAATACTGTTGGTACAATATAATCTTTTTGTAAAATTTCCGAATTATTTATTTTGCAATTATTTTTCTTTCTGTATAAATATCTATAAACTGAAGATCAATATATTATATTGTTTGTTTGCAAATTTGTTTCGGATACAGATCGGTCGGTTTGCCGCAGAATAACCACAGTATAACTCGCAAAACGGAAAGTCTTGAACGAATTATAATCTAGAATATAAATATCTATCGACCAAACTGGTTCTGCTGCTATTTTCAGTGGAAACAGTACATAAAATAGATTGATATAACTTTAAATTGCAATAATATATATAGATAATACCAGAATAGCTGTTATATAACGGATATTGGGAATCACATAATTTGAAGCGGAGAAAGAAGATACTGGATTATATAATATCTCTTGGTATATATATAATAAACAATTCCACAATTTCTGCCATCAAATCGGGGATTAGTCCTGGGAAATATGTATATAAATATTCAATCAATCAATCAATCAATCATTTTCCAATTTATACTCAGTATATATCAGTTCAATTAATACTATTTTTTTCTATTGTTTATCTTTAATAGAGAATACTAATATAGTATAATAATTTTGTATAATATCTATATCATAGAACAATAGAGCCAATTTTCATTTGTTATATTCGATTTGGAATAATTGTATTATAATTTGTTTTGTAAAATATTCCTTTCGAAACCTTGAAGATCGACTATAAGAATATTGTCCTTTTTGGAATATAGAGAATTTTGAGGACTTTTGAAATCTAGGTGAGAATATAATAATCGCGATTGATTCCACTACTATTATTAGGAAAATAATAAATTGAATAGATTTGAATTTATAGAGTAAAATTTTCAGACTAGCTAGATAACAAATATTACCGATTGAAATCAATAAAATCTGGTGTAAAAAAATTAGTATATTTCTAATTCTCTGCTGATATACTTAATCCAAAATGAATATTCCGATAAAAATCCAGTTTTTTATTTTTACAATATATGTAAAGTATACAAATTATTTCATTCTATTATCTATACTATAGTTCCGTTTTATTTTATTTTTTTACTTTTATTATAGACCAATATTTTTAGACTAAATAGTTTATATACTTTGATTTTGTTACCCAAATAATTCAATTTATATACACATCTATTAGATTAACACTATATAATTTGTATTATTCATATGTTCTATATTGAAAATACTATCAATATACTATAATATTTTTGAATCTGTCAACTACTGTTTTGAGCAAATCTATTTTTTCTGTGTAGATATCTATAACTCTTCCTGACGAACATATGTTATTGTTCTGGATTTCGATTTACAATACAAAATCTACTGTTTTGTTTATTTTTTTTATCGCAGCGAATTGATTTATGCTCTTTTTCTTCCAATCCGTGATACCGCTATAGTATCGCGAAAAGACAATAAAAAATATCAGGGATTCTCTGGCCAGTGTTTCGTATCGATTACATTCGCGATATTCCAGTTGCATCGAAATGTTCCTATATTACTATTTTTATCTAATTGAATTAAATACACAACTAAATTATTTTCATAATCGATTATTTTGTTGATTTCTTTTTCCAATACTGGAATTATTTCTATATCGACAATAAAAACTAGCGAACTATTGACTGAATCTCAATAAATCTAGATTCTTGTTTTCGTTGAATAACTAATATATTGAAACAGTTCGAAAAATCCAAATTGTTATACAATATGATTTTCTATTACTATTTTTGCTATCTATGGTATTTTCTATTTTTTCTATTGCAACATTTTATATATAGTATTGTAATGATATATCTATTTTAATTTATCAAATTTGATTAGTTTCTCATTTACTAAAGAAGATTTGAGTGAATAATATATTAATATCACCAGATAGTATATATAACAGCAACAACCGATATCGATATTATGAAAAAGATATTTATTTTCTAGATAATAATATTATACATATCTTTCGATATTTTCACAATAACTATAGAATTATTAAACAGATCAATATTTCTATTGTAATATTTTCTATTTTCAACAATATCTTGATTTTTATTGATCGATTCTTTATGACAATATTAAATTTCAGCATAATAATCTAGAAAATATAAAAAAATCTAGTCTTAACTATAATATCGCTGCCAGTAATACCGGTAATATTATTAAGAATAGTATTATATTTGTGATATCGATATTTAATTCCACAATCCGATTTATATAATCATTATTTATGATATTCCTATAATTTCTTCTTCGGAAAAAAGACTGATAGTATTGAAAATGAAATAATAGGATATCAGATTATTAGATATCCTGTATCTATATAGAATAATTACTATATAAATCTAAAATTAAAAAAAAAAAATTTCGTAGATGGGAAAATTCATTGTCAAATTTGACATTATCTAAATTATATATAAAACAATTCCGAAAGTTTTTTTATACAACTATTTTTACGATTATAAATATTCTGATAATTTATACTCTGTTCAATAATGCCTTAACCATTGGGAATATAACTATATAGTTTGAATATATCAAAAGTTCCAAAACTATATTTCCTATATATATCTTTACAATTTCGCAATTATGACTATAAATACAATTCTATACTTACTAAATATATAATATATTTCGATTACAGCCATTGAAATTATTTTGCTTATTTTAAATTGTTCTATCCATGTAGAAAAACTAATATGGTTTTATAAATACTGTTTTAATAAATCAAAATTTTATTCTCTATTAATATAGTAAAATAATATTTTTTTTCAGTTTATAATAACTATTGTAATATATTTTTACAATGGAGATATTATTAATATTGTCAATATTTAGGATTTGAATAATTATGACAATTTCTTTTATTTCTTTGGTCTCCTTTCGATATATTTTTGTTTCTTATATATTAATTCTTTTCGGTTTACTATTTCTCTAATAGTATTCCAATTTATGGTTCTTGTTCCAATATTTGTATTTATTAGTAAATCTATTTGTATTGTTGGTATCGACTAAATCCAATAATATATTTTGGTTGATTCTTTTTATTCGTGAATTTCTCGGAATCGAAATAGAAACTGATTTAATAGTAAATATATTTACTCAATCGATTCGAATAGCAAAATCAATATTATCAAAAAATTTATATCCAGTTTGTCAACAATAATATCTACGTCAATATTTTATAATAAATTACTATTTAAATTACTATAATAACTATTCTTTTCTCTGTTACCGCCAAACAAATTTTCTGATATTATATTCGTATTTATACATTAAATATATAGAGAATATAGTTGAATTGAGTTTATATATAGTTTTCATTTCTTATATCAACATATATATATATATATAAAACTGATTTTGTATATAATTTATGATTGGATTTTGTATCAGTAACCGGTTTCACAATGAATTTTATCAATCTATTTCGATTCTTCTACAGAAAAAAATTATATATAATAATGTCCAGAAATCTATTTTGTATTTTATCAACTACATATCAAAATAAACAATATCAAAACAATAAGAAAATATTTTTCAATATATAAAACAATACAATTCGAAAATTTAAAAGTTTTTTTTCTGTTCGGATATAAAATATTTCTATTTATACTGTATTTCTACCAAAAAAAATTTGTATTCAGCTTATTTTTAAATTGGACAATATGTTTTATTATCATAAAATCAATAATACTAATATATATATCAATATTTACAAAATTTGTAATGTATACAATAATTTTGTTAATTCAAACATTACAATATAATCTGAATATTTGTTGAAATAATCCAATGAATTTTACGATATTGGAAAAAATCTTCAGTATATATTTTTCCAATTTTCTAAATCGAGACACATGAGAATATTTGAAGTATTTGAAATACTTAAATTAGACAACAATAATTGTTGTCTTTAAGTATTATATTGGATCAAATTATTGTATTTTTTTCGGTTTGAATATATTCCGGACTGTTAATATATTATTATTCCGGAATTGATATTTTGTTTTGGATTTTTGGTCAATCAATTTGAAATCAACTATTATAGTCAATCTTTTTTAAATACAGATACAAAATTTGAGATGGTAATATTTCGAATCAAAATCTGTCTGATTTGATATTCAAAATCCGGAATAATTGTTTTTTATTTCTTGTATATATATTTCGTTAATATTTTTGAATACTACAAAAAATCTGCAATAATAAAACAAAAAAAACCGAAAATTTTGATTAGAAAAAAAATAAAATATTTCTGTATAAATTTTCAGATCAGAAACCGGATTGAATTAGATCTAAATTTTGAAATAATTTTAAATTTTGAAATCATTTTTCCGAAATCGAAAAATCAGAAAACAGACCCCACATTTATTTTTTGAATAAAATAGGATTCTCCTAACGGAGGATTCGACGCTCTAGTATACAGTCCCCTTCTAATATTGTTACTCTCCAACTTGTATTCTCTTTAATCTATGTCTAATAACTCCACCAATATGGCTACTATCAACAAACAAATTGAATTATAGATTCCACATTCTTTACAGCAGATGTCGCCGACGTATCAAGAACAACGGATCTGTATTTCAATATCCATTCACCAGTCGAAAATTGAACAATATACAGAAAAAAAGTTTGATAAACTGAATTGATTTTTATAATAGTTTCAATAATTTTCTGAAATATAGAGAAATCATCAGTCCTGTCTACAATTTTTAAACAGAACAATCAGAATAATTTTTTTCCGGCGAAAAATGGCTTAAACGAATTTTTCAACAATATTCCGAATATCGAATTTGCAAAAAAAAAACTGAGATTGAAAAACTATATATTATAGACAAAACAGTTGTTGAATATTGGTTTACACAACTATATAAAATTATTGAACGATATAGTATTATAACATAATAATATCTATAATTTTGATAAAACTGGGTTCCAAATTGGAAAAAAAAAATCAGTGGATTGTTATATATAAATTTCGATACAAACTTCTTATTGGTATTATTTACTATTAGTTGTAAATTGATCACTGTTGTTGAAACAGTATCCGTCAGCAACTATAGCTCTTTATTGTTTATTATTTTGTCTGCAGTATTATTCAGTATTGTTGGTTTGACAATCTGGAAAATATACAACTGACTGCAAACGAATCAGAATATATCAACAATTTTTATATATACCAGTGGGCCCAATTTTTCGAGAAATATATATACTTATACAGCAAACATCTGTGATATTTATTTTTTTGCGATGGATTTGGTCAATATATAAAATTTGAAACAATTAAATATTGTGAGAATTACAAAAAAAAAATTTCTGTTTCTATATACTAGTGATATTTTTCAAATTTTTGATATTGAATATTCAAATATTATTACAGTAAAACTATTGAAACTGTATATTTTGTCAATTGTAAAGAGTTTATCAAACTGGATTTCTATTTAACAGAAATTTAATCCCAGTATTGTATATAATAATTTGATCCGATATAATTCGAATATTATTATTATTATTATTCAGTTTTCCTGAATTACGGTTCAATACTTTTGCAACCAAAATTTTTTTAAACAATTGGAACAGAAATTTCTATCATTCCTTACCGGAATATAATCTGTTCTCGAAAAATTTACTAGAAATACTCAGATATTTATTTATGAAAAATCAACAATATTTCAGCAGCTATTTGATGTATACAGTATTTGTTATAATTTTTCAAAGAATGGTATCAAATCAAAAAATATTATTTTCTTACCTACTGTTTGCATTAACCAAAATAAACAACAACTGAATAATCTGCAGATTTTGAAAAAGAAATATTCGAAATAGAAACAGATAATATATAAAATAAGAAAATTTCGCAAATATTGTATACTACCATTCACAGACCAAAATCTGTATTGGTAGAAGAAGTATCCATTTCGGAATTGTTAATACATTATTTCTATATGGTAAATCTACTATAATATTGTATTAGATTGATTTCAAACTAGACGGTTGAAAAAGTGATATTAGAAGGGTCCCATTTTATTCGAAAAATAAATGTGGGGTCTATGAGTATAATTTCTGAAAAATTGATAGATAATTGAAACTGTAAAATTCTTTTTATATATTTGAACAATATATTAAAGAATATTTTGTTTATCAGTAAAATTTTTATTATAAATAATATAATTGTTAAAAATTTGATATTTTTGTTTATATAATAAAAATAGAAATACAGTTATTTTTTATACAGACCGAAAATTTTCAAAAATAATATATAATTTATAATTGTTATCAATAATAACTGATATTGAATTTATTGTATTTGATTTTTAGTTCTATAATCGAAATATTTTGATTATTGATATATTATTTTAATATCTATCTTTGTTTAGATTTAAATCTACAGTATTCCTAACAGTCTATTATTGTTGTATTGTATAAATATATAATAATTACTAAATTATCAGACTAGAGATCTGTGACTAGACAAGAATATCGGATAGTAGAAATCAGATAGAATAAATTGATATACGGACTGACTCTTGAAAACTCAAGAATCCTGAATATACATATAATCTTATATATATTAGAATTCGGATAGATCTCTATATACAGATAATCCGAGGAGATTTAGATATCGGATCAATAACAAATATTTGGGAATATTGTATATTTCGAATCTTGTAACAATTTTTTTTTCTAGAGATAGTCGATTCGACTATTCAATAAAATAAGAATTTAATCAAACAATTCAAATTCGATAGTATTATCTTGATCAAAAATTTCTGGAATCTTTTTCCGATTCTAGTAAGATTTGTACAAAAATTCAAATAAATAGATCTTTTTTGATATTTTTTCTCTATAAAATCTTTATCTATAATCTTTATTTTCTTCAGTTCTATTTTTCTTGCTGGTTTTTTTATTGTCTTTTCTCTGATATCTTGATTATATCGACTGCTATTCCGGTTTCTAGTACTACTGTATTTCAGCTGCTGTTCCAGCTGCTGCTGGTTTCTCTAGTAGTACTAGAAATACTATAAATACTATAAATTGTATAAGAGACCGAAATTGTATTAGAGATTGAATCAGAAACAGTAATAGGACAGATAATAGTAATACAGAATCTAGTAGAAATTCTGGTTCTGGAAATATTATCAGTACTGTTTTTAGTTTTAGTTTTTTTTTTGTAATCGAATTTTTTTTTTTTTTGCATTCTATATAAAATATATTGCTGAAACTGTATTTTGTATTTTTATAGATACTGTTTCAGTTATTAAATATAATTAAAACTGTATAAATTCGGTTATTTGCTTTTTCTGTAAAAAAATAATAAAATTTATTTTTAGATATAATATTTTTTCATTTATAATCAATTCAATACTGATATATTTTAATTATTCTATAAAATCTATAATAATTTCTATCAGTTTTAGTTATTTTTATTTAGATTTATAAAATTAAAATTAGCAGTACTATTATTATAGTTTTTGAAAATATATTACGCGTTGCTAACTGGTAACGGCTAGTGGTTAGACAGTTGGTAAACGTTATTTTATTTTCAGATAATAGAATTGCGAACTGCTGAAAGACAGCTGGAATCGGTATCGTTCAAGTACTACTAGATAATTCTTAAATAAAATATCGACTCGCAATTATACTGTTGCTGTACTAAATTTTATACGGACTCGGATCCTGTTGAGTAACTTCGAAGAATATACCAGATAGAACACCAAATAAATCAGTCCTAAAAATTTATCTATTTGTAGTATATTTGTTACAAAAGTTGAAACTGAATAAAGAATATCTGTTCTTATATTGTACTAGCTGTTGTATAGATTAGTGCGGTATTGTTTGTTACAGCGAATCAGAGACTGATTCCGGCCGTTGGTTATATAGCTCGATTTTGTATTTCTCTTCTAGAAACGGTTGGTTTTCGGTGATCTATCTGTAGATTGCGGTTTCTGCGGCCTCTTATATCGTATAGTCTGTAACAAAATATTGTTTCTGTATAGAATATAGAAAATAAAAATATAGTTGTACTAGAATTTTTTTATTTTCTAATATTGTTTTATAAAATAATTTTGATTTATTTTTCTGTATATAATCTGTATTTCGATACTAAAAATATTCCTAATACTACAATTAATTATACTGTATTTATTATCGAATATTAAAATTCAATACCAAAATCGATTTATTTTCTATTTGTTTTTCTGATTATTCTAATAATTTTCTATAGTTTCAGATTAGTAATACTATAAGATCCCGGAACTACTATCTTGGTAGATTACGGCTACCATACAGATATTCTGAGTACCAGAATATCCGTATATAACCGAACGGATACGTGTTTATCCATTCGTATATAATACTGCTAGTCGAGTACAATATCAAAATATACAACTTTATTCTTCAGATCTTATATAGTAGTATATCTGTCTGAGATCAATCTTCTACAGTTGGTCCGAGAAGAATTTTGTCGCTGCAACTATAAACGAAAAGATCTGTTCTATCTTTTACCAGAACGTCGAGATTCTGATTGAGAAAATCCACAAACAGATATTGTTGTTATTTTTTTTATCAATATCTATATTGTACCAGATACGATATTATCGGAATACAACAGATACAATTGCAGAACCGGATCGATTTGATATTCCGAATTTCGAATAAATTGTACAATTGTATTATTTTATATCAGCAGTATAATAATCGACAACAATACCAATAAATATAATTGATCGAAATATTTGGAATAATATAATATAAATATATTTTTCCGACTAAAAATAGAGAAAAAATCAGAATTCTTTATTACAGATATCAGAAAATAAAACGGATAATATCGGTCTGAAAATAAATAAAAAAGAAAAATATAGCCGACCGGATTCAAATATTTCCAGTCAATATTGTATTTCCAATCTAAAAAATTATTTATATTAGATACTATTAACTGTTTACAATATTTCAACAAAATATCTAAATTTTCTGTTTTTTTAGTTCTGATACTGAATAGATTCTATTGTTTTTTTTTCGATATAATTCAAAATTACCGAATATTTTTCGATAATTCTGGAAATTATATAATTGAATATATTTAGATAATAAAATAGTCTATACAGTTTATCAAAAATATAAATCTGATTATTGTAAAAATAACTGTATTAGAATAGAAATTTTCGATTTTGTATCTGTTAAATTGATCGATATAGAACAAAATCAAAAAATTTTTATTGAAAAAAATCAAATCTATTTGTAATTATAACAGTATAGTTTTTTATAATACTGTATATTAGTTTTTATATAACTATAAACAATTTTTTACTGAAACCGAATATTTTGCGATAATTATATTGAAAAACAAAAATAAAATTATATATATCTGTAGAATATTTATCAAATATATCAATAATATATAGATTGTATATAAAAAATAACAAAATCTAGTTTTTAAAAATCTGATTGTAATTTGGAAAAATTTCAAATACTGATTAATACAAAAATTTGATAAATATTTAGAAAAAATAGAAAAATAGAAAAATTTTATCCGGATATTATAGAAAAATAATTAATTATTTACAGAATATACTATTAATAAACAGAATATTATTACCGATTATAAAAATATTACAATTACAAACAATATTTTTATCCAATTTTTTTTTTATAGATATAAAAACAAATTTATAACAGAATTAGAAAAAAAAATATAAATAATTGATTATACTGAATAGAATTATTGAACAGTTTATTATCTAGAAATATAGTACAATATTTATCAATTATATTAGTTATAAATCAACTACAGATAGTAACAATTCTATAGATCTAAATATTATATTTGCAGTTTCAGAAAATTTTCGATTAAAACAATTTTGTATAAATATTGTATATTTTTACTGTAAACAATATAGATATATATATTGTAAATATCAGATACAAAAAATATAGTTTAATCAATTGAATACAACCGGAAAAAAATCGGAAAATTAAAAAAATTTAACAATATTGAAATATTTATTAGCTGTCTAAAAAAGATTTCTGCTGTTCCGGAATTTCTGGAATTTCTGGATTTGTATATTTCCGGATTTTGAATTCAGATTTTGCTGTTAATTATAGAAAATTTGTTGTTGTTCTACTGTACTATAATTGAACCGCCGAAAAATACTGTAACTATTTGTATATTATTGAACAGTAGAATTTTATATATTTTTATTTTTTCGAAAATATTGAAACAGATACTGTATAATATATCTGAATTTTTCGGAACAGTTTTCCAAATTTGTATATTAGACAGTCGAATTCTGTATATTATAACTACAGTATATATATTTATAGTTTTAGAAATATAGTAAAATTATCTGAAAATATAGATTCTAGATTTTCTGGATTATTAGTTTGTACTGAAAAAAGATTTTTTCAAATATTAGAATCTGTAGATCGATTGAACAATTTTCAAAATAAAATTACAAAATTGTTGCCGAATTTATATAATTGATACTATTTCTAGTTATAATTCTATTTTTCTGGATAATTTTGTTTTCAATTTTATAAATACTAAACAAACTGTAAAAATTTTATTGAAGAAACTGTATAAATTTATATTTTTTGTTATACAAATAATCGAAAAAAAATAAATCAATTATAAATAACAAATTGTTTCAATATACAGATCCGAATATCCAGAAAATTATATATTTTTATCCAGATATATTTCAAAAATTGTTATTTAATTTTTTTTCAGATTGATTTATTTTTTACAAAATCAATACAGAAAATATTTTTTCAGTCAATATCAATATATATTTTTTATCAGATAAAAAATTCTGTAAATAGAAATATTAAATCGAAAATCTGTTCTGTAAAAATCTAATTCAATTATTTTTAAATATTTGAAATTTTCCGGTTATTTTTGTTTGTAAATCTAATAAATTATAATATATATATATTGATTATCGAATATTGAATTGTTTGTCTAGAAAAAAACAGATATTTTCTACCGAAAATTCAGAAATTATTGAATTATATAAATATATTCAAAATATTATCAAAAATCGATTTTATATCAGAATACTAATAAATTTATATAGATCAAAATTCGATTTCCAAAACTGTATTCAATACTATTTGAAATAAATATAAATAGTTTATAATACTGTTTGGACTGTACAATATTTCTGCAATTTTTCAGATAACTATAAATAAAATATTCTGATTTTATTTGAATCAGTTTGTAATTGTATATCTGGACAATATATTTATTTATTTCCGGAATTTTGAAAAATATTGAAAATATTTATAAATAGTATTAAATATATTACAGAAAAATTAGCTGATTATTTAATTATATAAATATTCGATTACTATATATAAATTGAAATTCTGTAATTATATTATTGACAACAGAAAAATATATTCTATTTCTGTCAAAATCGAGATTGTAAAATTATAACCGAAACTGACTAATATATATAAAATTTATTAGTTATAGATTTTGCGATTTACTATCAATATTTTATTTGTAATTTTGTATATATTTGTATACTATTATATAATTTATTTAAAAAATCTGATAGAATATTACAGTACCAAAAATTTTATTTAGTTAATTAAACAGTTATATATAAAAATATTTTCTGTATTCTAAAAAAGAAATTTATCGAAATTTCAATTTTTGTTCAGATAGATTGTTTTAAATTGTTTACTATCGAAACAGATATATTCGAATAGATTATCGGAATAGTATTATTACAAAAAAAAATAGATAACTATATTTAGTTATATTTGACAGAAAAAAATTTCAAAATATTGAACTGAATTATTCTATATATAAAAAAAAATTTCTGGTTATTAAAAAAATATTGTACAAATAGAATTAGTATATCGAAAATAGTATTCAAATTACTATTGTAATCAACTACAAAAAACTAAAATATTTACAAACAACAAAAATTTATAGTAAACAATTAGTACAATAAATCTACAAATTTCAAAAATATAATCTAATTATTCAGTACTGTAAAAAATTGAATACAGTAATTTCTGATATATTAAACTATAGATTTGATTTTGTCGAAAACAGTTCTGTAGATATATCGAAATTCTAATTGATATAGAATATTGTTTTTACTACTATATAGATAGTTTCTAATTTTTATAAACTGTAATAAAAATCTTCGAAAAAAATTGATTAACAGTTACTGAATTCTTTTTTTTTGAAAAAAAAATATCAGTTAATAAATTTACTGTTCAGATAGTATTTCAATTTATTGTAAATTTAAATTTCTAGACAAAACCGAATACTAAAACAGAAAATTGTTAACTAATTTTTATCTATAATAATAGAATCTCTGTTCTATTTTTAGAAATTGTTTTCCGTAGAAATCTTTTGTATTATTTATATAGAAAATATAGATATCTGGATTTTTCAGATTTATTGGATATTATTCGACTATATATATAATAACTATAGTTGAGACAAAATATAGAATAAATAGTATATTTGTATCCGGTTTGTCAGATATTGCAGAATTTCTGGAAATTATTCGAAAAAAAAGATACAATATATAGTTACTACAGATATACAATTTTTTCAATAATAGAATATAGATTTTATCGGACAGTTATCAACTATATTAAATAGTAACAGATAGATTTTTACAACTATCAACTATATTACCGGTTGATCTATTACCAAAATTGTAGAAAAAATAGATAAAAAAACTGTTGACTATTTTCTATATAAATATTTATTTATAAATTACAGTATATTAATTAAATTAATTTCAGATCGAAATATCAGTTTTATATCGGAAATTGTCGATTACTATTTCAAATATTTAAATATAAAATATTGTACAACAATTTTTTTTATTTATAAATCAATAGAAAAATCGAAAATTTCAATAGTCTGATCGATAATATTTTTACAAAACTGTTAATAAATAAATTTATTAAATTATAGAATTTATATTTGGATACAGCAATATTTACTGTACAGATCCGATAATATATAAATACAGAATATAGTTTTTACTATCTAATATATAGAATATATTTTTGTATATTAGATAATAATAATTTGATAATATTCAATCCGACTACAGACTAGATCGAAAAACTGAAAATTCTGTTGAATATATAAATCAAAATCAATAAACTATTGTTTAACTATACAATCAGAATAAATTATATATATAACAATCTAGTTACAAAAATTAGTTTTCAGAAAAATATCTGAATATTAATACAGAACAAAAATAGAAAAAAATTTGAATATAAATAGTTTGGACTGTACCGAATTCTGGAATTCTATTTATTTAGAATATATATTTTAGAAAAATCAAACAACTGTATACTACAAAATTTTATTAATAGATCTAGATTTCTGAAAATAAAAATAAAAAATCCGGAACAGTTATAAATATTCTCTGTAATATAGAATATATTGAAACAATTGGAAATCAATTTAAAATATTCCGAAAAAATTAAAAAAAATTTTAATACAGATAATTTATTATTTCGATATTTGAATTTATTTATATTTATCCGGACAGAATAAAATAAATTTAGATACAACAATATATACTACAAATAAATAGAGAAAAAAACAATTGTAAAATATATTATTAAAAAAAATCGAACAGAAATAGATTGAAATAAATTACTATTTAAGATTTTTGAAAATAATACTAAATATAAATTCGAATATAAAAATATATTGAATAGAAAAAATATTTTTTCGGAAAATATTCAAAATAATCGGAATACTAATATTTACAAATATATATTATTTGAAAAATCAATTACTGTTATAGTTTTTTCAGCTATAAAACAAAAAATTACAGCTGGAAAAAAACTATATACTACAACCGATCGATTATAGAAAAAATACTATTGAAACAAAAAAATACAAAAATCCAATAACAAAACAATATTTCTGGAAATACCAAAATTCCGGAGAAAAAACAAAAATTCCAATTTTATATAAAAAAATTGAAAAATAGATTATCAGAAACCGATTTTTTTACAGATAGATTAAATTGATTATATTATTCCAAAAACTAATACAGTCGATTATTTTCGAATTTCAGTTACTGAATTATCTCGGAAATATAATTTCAAATATTATAATAGAATTTCCAAAAATTGTTTCTACAATCGGAAAAACAAATACTGAAACAATTATCTATAAAAAACAACTATAGATATAAATTCGAAAAAAAATCAGTTTCTGAAAATTAGAATCAGTTAAAACAGAACAAACTGAAATAATAGTTGTAAAACAATAATAAATAGTAACAGAAAACAATTTCTGTTAAAAATATTTTTTCAGAAATATTAAAACAATCAAAATTATATAAAACAGAATATTCGGAATTTATTCGGTAAAAAATATTCAAAACAAAATCGGAATAATTATTATTTTTAAAATCTATAAACAGTCAGTACCGGAACCGATAGAAAATTAAACAGAATTTACAGAATAAACAATTACAATTATTGTTCTGAAAATTACAATTGATATATAATTCTTTGAAAATAAATCCAGACAGCAATACTATAAAACAACAGAAATAGAAAATTTTCTGACAGAGACTATATTTACAATAAATATAGTTAGATAGAATTACAATATTAGTATATTGAATATAAACTGAACAAAACTGAATAGAATCAGAACAAGATTTCGGATCGGTATATCAGTCAATATCGCAAAAAACCGGCTGAATATATATATTCTGATTTATTTTGGTATCTGTCAAAAATAGAATAGAATTATTATTGATATTCAGATCAGCTAAAACTGGATTGTAAAAATTAGTCGAATATATTAGAACAGAACAGAAAAAAATTTATATTGTTTTTTTTTATTGTTATTTTCTACAGATTCGGATATTGTTTTATATACAGAAATATACAGAACCGAAAAAATTTTACAAAAAATATTTTTGGATACAGATAAAAACAGTAAACTAAATAAATAATATTTTCTGGTAAAAAAAATAGCTACAAACTGAACAGAAATACAGAAATATTTGGAGAAAAAAAAATATATATTATTATTACTGTTTTCGGCTATATAGAAACAGTTGGTTAATATAAAATTATAGACAGATATTGATAAATTTACAATTGAAAATATATTTATATAGATAACTGTATTGAACAGAAATAGAAATCTTGGATTTGAATTCTAATATAGAAAATCAATCAGTTATTCTAAAAAAAAACAGAAAAGAATTTATCTATAGTTGATATATTTGGATAAACCGGAACTGATAAAACAGAAAACAGATAATAATAATAGAAAAAATAAAACTAATAAAAAAACAGTATACAAACAGTTGAAATAGATAAAAAAAATTATAACAAAAAAAATATAAATAGATAAAAATATACAGATCTATTGTATCTTTTTTATTTACAATATTACTGTATTTTTTTCCGATTGAAAATATAAAACTATCAATAAATATTATATAACAATTTTGTATTTGATTGTAAATAACTGTATCCGATATTAGACAAAAAAAAAACAAAAAAAAATACAGACAATTTTATCGAAAAATCAAAACAGAAAACAGTAAAATACAAATATTTTTGAGATTTTCAAACAAAAAATAATTTCAACCGATATTACTGATACAAAAAATAAAAATAATAGATAGAATAAATTGAATCAGCAAATATTAGAATACAATTCAAAATAAAAATAAATACAAACAAAAAAAAATCAAAACAATTATTTGAAAAAAAAATTCTTTTTTTCTATTTCAATATTTTTATCCGATTCCAATTGATTATTTTTCTCAAAAAAATTTTTTAACCGGATTTATTCGATTTCCAAATAGACAATTATATCTGAAATATATACTAAAATAGAACAAATAGCCGATTAATCTATATTAGATCAGATTCTAGAATCTATCAAAAAAAAATCAGAAAATCCGAATAAAAAAATTTCAGTCGATTGTCAGTTTTTTTTTTGGATTTCTGTATTATTGATTGATATCAAACTGAAATATATATAGAAAAACTAAACAAAAAATAATCTGAATTAATTTTTCTGAACTGAATTAGCAGAAAATCGAAAAAATTTATCCGAAAACTGCAATAAATTGATCCGATATTGAATATATAGTTAAAACAGAAATTTCCAAAAAAAAATATTTCTATTTATTATTATTACAATACAACTACCGAAAAAACTGTAACTATTGTTACAAAATATATAAATATATTCGGAAAAAACTACTATTCCAATATATTGTACAAAAACTGTATATAGTTATTGAAATTTTCTGCAATTTTTTGGATCCGAATATCAATCGGTTATCCGAAAAAAATCTATAGTTAGTAGATTGTAGTCCAATTCAGTCAAAAAAATAGAAATTACAGAATTGTATAAAATATCCAAATTTATATCTATAGCCAGATATTAGTATAAAAAAAAATTGTAGAAATTTATATTCAGTTGTTTAATAACTGACTGAAAACAGTACTATTATACAGTAAACAGAAATTATCAATCTACAGAAATTTATTATTGACTGTAAAATCGGAATCTGATCAGACTATAATTGTTTCGAAATAGAAAATACTGATTGAAAACTGTTAGTACTGAAATATTATATTAGATTGAATACAAATTTATCTATTTTAAAAAAATAATAAATATCAAAAAAATAGAAAATCTTTATCTGAAATAATACAAATTCTGACAAAAAATAATAAAATTTGATTGAAAAAAACTGCTGAACTGATTAATATATATAAAAATATACAGATACAGCAAAATTTATCTGATTTGAAAAATCCAGCATGTGAAGACTAGTAGTAGGGATGACTAATAGTCTTAGTAGCAGAGGGGAGTAGTCCCAAATAGGAAATTTTTGAATTGTTCAGATTAAAATAAAATAGAGAAGATGATTTCTATTATCTAGGCCGGGGGGTAACGGCCCTATTTATATTAATTTGACAATAGTAAATAGAATCAGTTATCTGATCAGTTATCTGATCAATTCTGAAAGAATTGCTATATAGTCAATTCTATTAGATTCCATATGGCGATTAGTGATATCACCACTATCGGTAATTGTATTGATTATTATAGCCGATATTACTATAGTATAATATACTATAGTAGAGTATAGTATAGTATAGTATAATATTCAGAGTCCCTCTTAATCTTTATTGTATTTCTTTGATATAATATAAAGATTATAAATGAATATTATATCTGCTATATTATTTTAGGGTATAATAAATTAAATATATTTTTAGTAGTGTTTTTTGTTATAATATCGGCAATATTATCTTTTGTTGGTATTGGCACAATTTTAATCATATTGTTTTGTATAGTATCTCTGGTATAATGATATATAATATCAATATACTTAGATCGTTTGTGGAATTCAGGATTTTCAGCCAGTTTTTTGGCGTTTTTATTATCCACTAATATAATAGGTATACTATCAGTAGTATAGTCTAATTTTAATATATTATTAAAATAATTTAGTATATTGTTCAAATAGATAGTTTCTTTGGTAGCTTCTTTTAATGCCATATATTCTGATTCATATGTTGAGAGAGCAACTGTTGTTTGTAATTGGCTATTCTATGATATAGGATTTGTTATTTCTAGATCATTTGATAGACTGAAAAGATAGCCAGTAGTAGATCTTCTGTTATTGAGATTATTGCCCCAATCAGTATCACAATAGTCTTTTATATATAAATTATTGCCATTGCAATTATAGATAATACCATAATTGTTGTGGTGCAGAAGATAGCACCAAATATTGGCTAAAGTATCAAAATGATGTAAATCAGGATTTGACATAAAACGGGCACAATTTATAACAGCAAATGTTATATCAGGCCTAGTTTTTAATGCCAAATATAGTAGTGAACCAATTTGTTTTTGATAGTTTTTAATATCAATATTACTGGCCTGTGTTATATTTTTATAATATTTAATACCAGATTTGCCAGGTAGATTGGTTGGTTTATATAATTTATTATTGATAACAATATTATTATTATTATTGTTATTATCAATATTACCAATATTATTAATAAATTTATTTAATATTTTATTGGTATAATTGATTTGTGATATTGTTAGTTGTTTGGTTTTATAGTTTATATTAATATTATTACCTAGAAAGATAGTAATTTGGCCAATTTCATCTAATTGAATAGTGTTAGATATTTGATTGGCCAATTCTTTGATATAAACCAAATCTTTGTGTAGTATTAAAATATCATCCATATAGCATATTATAATACAGCCATCTTGTGAATTAATATAAATCCCTTCATCATATATAAATACTTTAAATTGTAAAGCATTTAATATATTTTTTAGATATTTATTCCATAATCGAGGGGATTGTTTCAGGCCATATAGTACTTTATTTAGTTTAGCACATTTATTGTTATATTGTTTGTTATTGTATAGGCCAATTGGTAGTATTGTATAAATTTCAGTATCAATATTAGTATGGCAAACGCATTTTTAACATCATATTGCCATATATATAGACCTTTGTTAACAGCTATTAATAATAGCATATACCAGGTTTCTGTTCGGCATATTGATAAAAAGATCTCTAAGAAATCGATACCTAATTTCTGATTGAAACTCTGAATAACCCATCTTGCTTTATAGCGGATAGTGTTATTCTCATTTGTAATATAGCTTTTGTTATTGTTATTGTTATTGTTATTGTTATTATTATTATTATTATTATTTATTCTTTTTATAATGGGCTTCATTTTGAATACCCAACGGCCAGATATCGGTTTAATATTGGGTGGTATATCAACAATATCCCAGGTATATTGATTGACTAAGACTGTATTTTCTTCTACACAAGCCTTTTCCCAATATAGCCAATCAGGGCTCTTTATAGCATCTTTTAGATTGCTAGGCTCTTGAAGATTGGCTATTGTTAAAATAAATGGTAATGGGCTTTTAACCATTGGCCGGCAAATATCATCAATAATAGTATCAGATATAGTATATATATATTGTTTTATACTATTATCGTTATTATTATTGTTATTATTTATACTACTGTTATTAGTAGTATAAATAGTATTAATATT
>Ga0102593_1000535_pt1 | contig 63626 bp, 61 predicted proteins | sample AraplaCol_mMS_r2_2_FD_76862 | JGI IMG/M metagenome (GOLD analysis project Ga0102593, IMG submission 76862) | Arabidopsis root microbial communities from North Carolina, USA - plate scrape MF_Col_mMS_r2 (SPADES assembly) (version 2) | ecosystem: Host-associated > Plants > Roots > Endosphere... | reverse complement strand
TGGGGTGGGGGGGGGGGTGGGGGGGGGGGGGGGGGGGGGATCTTGTTTTTCTTGTATAACATGTCCATCTGGACCGATCTATAAATCACCTCAACGGATATCTCTTCAACTCGATTATTCATTCTTGATAGATGAAATGCATGGAAGTGACAATAAAGATATTAGTTTACATATTCCAATTACTTCGATGCATAATAGGCTCTGCCTACTAGCATGAACATGGATTTTCATGCTCCTGCATGGATCCAGGTGCCATGTCACATCCAATTGGCTGTGAGATACCGCTTCTGCACCATGTAGCCCGATGTAAATGATAAATGCTTGAACGAGAGAATTCGAAAGAATGCAAAGGGGTATAGCGAGGTCAAGGTAAGGCATGAAAAGAATTCCAAGATAAACTTGGAGAACCTTGAAGTCATTTATTTGTTACCTTCTGCATTTTTCTCATACTCTTGATTCGCACCACGAGCATTTTCATTAACATCTCCTTTTCCACGCGATAGCCAGAATGCACCCAATCCCACAATAGCCAGACAGGAGCCAATGAGTAACCTGATTGCAGTTAAAGTAAGCTTCTGCCGGTTTATTTTGGTCATGATCGGGAGCACTTACTGCCGTTGGCCACCTGGCTGTACTTCCTTTGCTTTATCTTCAACTGAGTAGCATCGTCGAGGAATAGAAGCTATCGGAGAGGAGGAGGATGGTATAACTCTAGATCGTAATGTGGTTGGTGCCAACTGACGCAAAGTTGATATCTTGACGGGCCGAGTCATATTGTCGAAAGGATTGAGAAAGACCTAGCGGTTCGGATGAGATGGAATCAACGAATTCGACCAGGGGATTGATGGAAATATGTTTAGCTGGTTTTGTGAGATTGTATCAAATCATTAAAAGCTCGAAGTATTCCTGAAAATCCGAAGGCATAAAACCGCCGCTCAAGTATAGTTACAGCATTATGAGGTCAGGTGAATTCGCCGCTTCAAACAAGAATTAACTCCCCACTTAAGTTTAGGAGACGTCATTACATTCCTAAAAAACTATCATTCAATAGAAAAGAGAATAATTTACCATCGTTCTTTGGAGAATTTCATCAATTTAATACCCATCAAAAACCCATCATGTTCAATCATCGCGGAATTTACCGAGCGGCTGTCAAATGCCAACCATATCGCTCACTATTACAAACACAGCACGCACAGAATATTCCTCACATTCAGTCGATTTCAAGTCTCCGAAAATACTCTACACAAGGATACGGAGATGACAAGGGTGATCCTCACGCAGAAGATCCACAAGCTCAAGGCGTGAGTCAACGAAGTCGCGAACTAGAGCACCCCGGACCTTCGCAACACCAGAAGAAACCATCGGACAGTCAGAGTTCGAAACAATCTGGGTCGAAGGGTGGAAAGAGTGAGACAAAGGAGAAACAAAGTAATTCTGGCTCGGCGAAGGGCCTTGATAAGAAATGAAATAAAGTATCAATTGGAGTTGATGTAAACAGGGTTCTGGAGTTTATAGGGAGGATCTGACGCGCAGCGTGGTTTTTTGTCTATTTAGTCAGAGAAACTCGAAAGGAATGAAATCAGTAGCTTTCTATTGGAGATTGAAGTTGTCGAGCCTCTAGAGATTGGTTGAAATATCAAGTACTTGGATACTAACTCGTTCGTATGTTGTAGTTCTGGTACCAGTACGTCTGGTAACGTCACCTACTTGTCATCTAGACCGGGGTCGATATAGTATATGGTACTCCATATTTGAACCAGGAATCCCGCAATATCAAGTCCTGAACTATCTCACTCACTATCTCAAGTTCCTTGAACACTACATCATGCCTAACTATTCGATCGAGAGAGGTAAAGACGAGTTCAAACTCGCTGAAAAGGTGGATCACCACAACACCCAGAACAAAGGTATGCTTCTCAAATTACCAAATGAATCTACGAAGGCGACCTATTAACTAACTCTTCTAGATACGCAAACGAAGTCAGAGTCTCATTCCGGACATGGCCAGAGTGAACCAGAGCAGAGAGGAGATACGACATCCAATCGCAGTCCTCGTGAAGATGTAGCTGCTAGTAGTCGCTACATGCCTCAAGCTGGAAAGCCAGCGGGTATTTACGATGTTGACATGAATCGGAACGAAGAAGGAGAGGATAAGCATCAAAAGGATCATCGCGAGGATGTGGCGGCAAGTGTTCCTTATATGCCACAATCTGGGAAGCAGACCAAGACCTCATCGCTATGATGCGTTATGTTTTCAATACGAAATTTATTTTGCAATCAATCAAACAGTGTTCTTTTGATTACTGATGATCTGGATCCACTTAATGTCTTGTCTAAACGTCTGGGATATAAAACTAGATAAAACTTGGAGTACATCGTTTTCGCCTCCCTCACCAAGTATGACACTTTCGATTGCATAGATACAACTTATCACTGGGTGTTAACAAATCAGCACCCAATACTTCGTGGGAAGTGTTTCTCCATTACAGGTCTAATGTAAAAAGTCCAGTCACCATGATGATACATTCAATTCCGAATGCCCCGGGATCGCTTCAGAAAAGCATTATTCCCCCGGCACAGAGGACCCGGAAATTCGTTTGCAAAGACTCATGAGCTCCTCCTGTTTATCAACGACCTCAGAGTCTGAGTGAGGCGAAGTCTCTCCTCCAGTAGTCACGAAAGCACCGCTCTTCACCTTGGACAAGGGATTCTCCCCGCTAGCCCATCCAGCCAGGGCTTTCGCGGATGAGCTCACGCTCCCTGGGGCAGCCATACCTCCCATCTTGGTTCTCACCCAGCCAGGATGCATGCTAATAACTTGAATATCATCCCACCTTCTGGCGAAGGCCTTAGCAAGCATAACATCATGAAGCTTGCTGTTCCCATATGAATGTGACTGTTCCGCACCACGGAGTGATCCGTCTCCACCCCAATGACTATCAGAGCTCATGAAGAGGAGTCGAGAGGTCGGTTTATCCATGAGACATGTGAGGATATAGGGCGCTAATGTATTGACCGCGAAAACAGCAGATATACCATCTGATGTCACTTCCCTCGAGGATGTTGACCCGTAACCAATACCTGCATTGTGTACGATGGCATCGAAGGGTCCAGCGGCTTTGGCGTCTTGTGCGAGCTTTTTGGTTTCTTTGATAGATTTGAGATCACCTATTAGAACTCCTTTGGCCGCTGGTAAAGCTTTTTGGGCGGATGCAGCTCGGTCTGCGTTACGCGCGTGGAGGAAGACTTCATGGCCTTGGTCGATGAGAAGTTTGGCCGCGGCTTGGCCGATGCCATCGGTTGAACCGGTAATAAAAACGCGAACCATTTTCATCAAGAAAAGGAGCTTTCTGTAGTGGTATAGATTTATGGAATAGATGTAAAGAGTCTGTTCATTGCTATTATAACATTCAACATCTCATCCTTTGTAGCATGCCGGAGGATGATATCATCGGCCTCAGACCGGACTTTAGGGCTGTTACGTCACTGGAATGATTTATACAAACTTGAAGTCTGACCGGATTGATATTTGAAGAGTCAACACTACTTCAAGCTATATATTTTTCTATCATATTGGTCTTGTGCCAGTCGTATCTCGTGTTTCCTCATTTGAATGATATCTAATCGGCATCCAGTTGTACGACCGGGTGGGGGTTTTCTTTAGCCGGCCTCGGCCTCGGAGTATGACTTCCCGAAAGCCAACCCCACGTCGAAGAAATCGGATGGAGAAGATGGAGAAGATATAAAAACGCAGATATGATTGGTCGATTTCTCCCAATGACCATTCGGTTGAACCCTTCAAGCCACCAATTCACCAATAGGAATATTCGATTCCGAGCAGTCCTGACGCATGATCAATCCAAATTAGCTGATTGAATATCGACCAGATACAAAAAGCAAGAGTTTTCCTGGGGAAATCAATTGAGTGGACTCATCACACCGTCTTCTCAACGAAGACAAAAGCACCTTGCATAAGATTTCAAGATGGGTTGTTCAACAGGTAAATCCTGCGAAGGATGCTCATGCAGCAACGACGCCAGCACCACACAACCAGTTCAAATTGAAGATTGCATTAATGAATTGAACGCCCTGAAACGGCGCAACCAAGAGCTTGAAACGAGACTCTCTCTCGAAAAGCAAAATGGCGCCTCAAAAATTATCCGACAGCCAGGTCGAACCCTGCGGTCTTCTGCATGGTTCGATTGTCGCAGTAATCCCGGGATGACGGCAATTTACATGGAGCGGTACTTCAATTTTGGCATTACGCGCGAAGAACTTATGTCGGGTAAACCGATGATTGGAATTGCACAGACGGGATCTGATATTGCGCCGTGTAATCGGCACCACCTTGAGTTGTCGAAACGGGTGCGAGAGGGAATTCGGACGGCTGGGGGTATCGCTTTTGAGTTTCCAACTCACCCAATTCAAGAGACATCAAGACGACCTACTGCGACTCTTGATCGAAATCTTGCCTATTTGAGTATGGTTGAGGTCTTGACTAGCTATTTCCTTGATGGTGTGGTGCTTTTGACAGGATGTGATAAAACGACTCCCGCTTGTCTGATGGCGGCGGCAACTGTGGTAAGTGCCGACACTGCATTATATCGACTTAGTATGCTAAAAATGAACTATCAGAATATACCGGCAATCTGTATGAATGTAGGCCCTATGCTGAATGGATACGATAAATCCACTTTAGTGGGCTCAGGAGCTGTCTTGTGGAAAGGACGAGAGATGTATGCGGCTGGTGACATTGACGAGCATGAATTTATGGACTATATTTCCCGAAGGTAAGCAGTGAACAGTACTGAATTATCTCGCAGCTTTGTCTGGGATAAGACAGCTTATTGACAATTCTCAGCACACCCTCTGTTGGCCACTGCAACACGATGGGAACCGCTTCTACTATGAATGCTTTAGCCGAAGCACTTGGCATGGCTCTTCCAGGATCTGCTGCGATTCCAGCCGCATATAGGCACAGAGCCCAATGTGCTTATGAAACCGGCAAACAAATTGTCGAAATGGTCGAGGCTGACCGTAAGCCAAGCGACATCTTGACCAGAGAGGCTTTTGAAAATGCCATCGTTGCAAACGCTGCAATTGGTGGTAGCACAAATGCACCGATTCACCTCAGTGCTATTGCACAACATGCAGGTATTGAGTTGTCCATGGATGACTGGGATATAATTGGATCAAAGATACCTCTTCTTCTCAACATGCAACCATCAGGAGAGTATCTCGGAGAAGAATATTTCCGTGCTGGCGGTCTTCCATCTATCATGGCGGAATTGCTTGATAAGGGGAAATTAAATGTGAATGCTCTCACTTGCAACGGAAAAACGATGGGAGAGAATGTTCGTGGAAAGCACTCTTGGGATCGACGCATTATCCGCCCTTACGACGACCCATTGATGAAAGATGCTGGTTTTATCAACCTCAAAGGAAGCTTATTTGACTCCGCTATTATGAAAACATGTGTCATCTCGCCCGCTTTCCGACAGAGATATCTATCGAACCCAGATGATCCCGAGGCCTTCGAGGGGCCTGTGGTGGTATTCGACGGTCCAGAACAATACGAAGAGGAACTTGAACACTTACCGGAGATCACCGACCAAACTATACTCGTCATGCGTGGCGTTGGTCCCCTGGGTTATCCAGGTGCAGCAGAGGTTGTTAATATGCACCCTCCAAGCAAGCTAATCAAACAGGGCCTTGATGGACTGTTCTGTATCGGAGATGGAAGACAATCTGGAACATCTGCCTCTCCATCTATTTTGAATGCCAGTCCTGAAGCAGCAGCAGGAGGAAATTTGGCTCTCCTGAAGAATGGCGATAGACTTCGCATTGATTTACGCAAGCGGCGAGTTGACATACTTATCACTGATGAGGAGCTGAAGCAACGTCGACAACAACTGACCAATGGATATCCGATTGTCCCTAGTGGTACTCCTTGGCAAGATATTTTCCGTCGCGAGACAGAGCAATTGTCCAATGGAATGGTGCTGAAGAATGCTGTCCAATTTCAGCGTCTAGCACAAAAAGAGCTTGCGCCGAGACATAACCATTGATTGGAGTGGTATGGACCATACTTCATTCTTCTGGATGTTACAGCTCTCTCGAAGTACTACTTCTATTTAATAAATACCATTCATGCTACTCGATACCATTATGACGAGCCAGGATTTGAACAGTGTACCTTTTTTTTCATAAACACGATTTACTAGATCATATAGACACTATCTATCTTGGGATTTTGGAAAGTAAACTAAAAAGTGACAAGGCTCATCCTCTGCCATTTATATAAAGTGGTTGACTACTACCAATAAAGCACTCTATATTACGTTAAATCCATCCATACCTTCATGCATCACAATGCTGAAAGAGCTCATCAGAGTCTACATTCATTGATTACCATTCGCTTAACTGATACTGGTCCACAATGGACTGTTCTTCATTGCCAATGATGTAACGAGGCCGAGTTCCGGAAAGTCTCTTCCCGAAAACCGGGGCCCCACCCCCACACATAATAGAAGCCGATAAGCACGCCGACTCGACAACATTCAAGTCTGAAACTCCCGTTAGAGGCTCTTATTTGTTAGTCTTGGGACTCGTTTTGAAACATTGAAGGAGAGGTGCTCCATCACTATCTCTCTTGCATCATTCTGAAGCTATTTAATCCCCAGCTTTAACATGGGAAAGCGGATTGTCGTTACTGGCGGCTCCGGCAAAGCCGGTCAGCATATAATTCGATATCTCCTTCAACAAGGACACGATGTGCTGAATCTCGACCTGGTCCAACTCCCAAACGAATTCTCCGATCGCGTTCACACTTTGATAGTCGATTTGGCAGACAGCGGCCAAGTATACTGTGCACTGAGCTCTCATTTCCACCTCTCGGAGCCATTCAGAGAGCCCTTAAATTTGGTGCCAGATGCAGTCATTCATATGGCTGGCTATTCACGAAATATGATCGCTCCCGATAACGAAACCTTTCGAAGCAATACCATGTCGACCTACAATATCATCGAAGCGGCATGCAAACTGAACATTCAAAAAATTATCATCGCTAGTTCAATCACTGTTTATGGAGTCAGTTACGCCGAAGGGGATGTCGACTATCCATCTTTCCCTGTTGACGAAGAAGTTGATGCCAATCCGATGGACACATACGCTATTGCAAAGGTGTGCTCAGAACGCGTCGCGCGGGGATTTGCCCGACGCTTTCAACGAGATATCTATGTGCTGCGAATTGGTCGTATTGTTGCACCGGAAGAGTACAAAGAGCCAATGTTCGAGAGCTACGTCAAACAACCGGAGAAATGGGCACCTCATGCCTGGTCATATACCGATGCGCGAGACTTAGGGAAAATGTGTGATTTGGCGGTCCATAAGGATGGTCTCGGGTTTCAAATATTCAATGCCGTGAATGATGAAATCACCAATTACACCTCTTCCACTGCGGAATTTGTTGCAAAGGTCTCACCAAATTCTCCCATCACTCGAGAGATGAGTGCGCGCGAGGCCCCAGTTTCAAATCGTAAGATGAGGGAGTTGCTAGGTTTTCACCAAGACCATCCTTGGCAGAAATATTATGAAAGCTGAATTCCAAGCACAAAAAAAGAGACATTATTGAACAATCCTTGATGACTCCAGCCTTTGTAATAGTAAGCCGTTCTAGCCCGGGCAAACATAAGCTCAGCGGTTCAATTTCATTTTCAAGTCGCCCGGGCTATTCTCCAAAGGTAATCATCATCACACTGCATGGTCTGCAAGGCTGAATTCTGATGCCCTGTACTAGACAATGTAAACCCAAATTAGGGCTGAAACCATATAATCATCAGCCCAGAGCTTTGACAGCCAAGACTAAAGACGAATGGAGCCAAGGACGCCTCTCAGGGGCCAAAAATTCTTGTGAAGAAATACCTCGCGAGATTGCTTCGAAGGCGCTGAAGGATCCCGAGCTTGGCGTGGCTCTTGGACTGTGTGTCTAGTTTTTGATACGTCATTAGCAGGGACAGCCTTCTGGGTGCTCGAACCCTTTGAGGTGACGGTTTTATCCACGCTCCAAAATACTGATTGGGAATAGATGAACAAATGCCTTGAAAGAAAAGCAAACAGAGACTACTTTCAGGGCTCACAGATTACCATCAGATATTATGCTCCTTGAGAGTCCATTCTAAGAACCGTGTCTAAGCCCAGGCCATTTCTATACCAGCTGATGAAGGCACTTGTGTTTATATCACAGACTTGACGGACAAGTACATACCGAGATATTCCTCGCTGAACTATCTCCAAAGAGTTTGGGCAAGTGTACCCCAGTAACCTTAGAGGTCCTAAGCAAACAATGACTAAGTTCAATCGAGGCAGTTTTTGCAAAGACTACAGGCAAACCTCAGGCCAAGCACCGCCCCCACCAGAGCAAGGAAGTCAGCGTGTGAGGTTATTCGCAAATAAAATTCCAATACATTCTTGTGTCGATGTCTACAGACTTTCGAAGGATCTGATATTCAATCTTGGCTGTAACCCAAGGATAATTTGGCCCCAATTCATGTTTTTACTTTTCTTCCATGGACTCAAAAATTATCTATATAAGACGATCATCGAGCATGATTATTTCCAGACACCACTGTTCATGAGAAGAGTACATCTTAAGATACAGAAAGCTATTAGCAACACTCTATTCAACATGAACCTCGGATTTCTCAAAGCAGCTCTCTTCCTGGCTTGTCCCAGTCTCATCCAAGCTGCCTGTACTCTCCACAATCAGATGGATGAACCTGAAACCCAACAGGACGATAGAGATGCTCTCTGTCAGCCCACAGGCGACGATACTTGGACATTTGCGCTACGCACCAGCGAAGTCGTTGTCCCTACATTCGATTCAGACAATATGTGGGCCGGCAAGGCCGGCACAAAGAACTTCATCGTCTACGACAACAACTGTGTTCCACAGGGAGTGTATGCTCCGGAAGGCAACGACTGTGGTATTCCGTACGTAATCGATGATATTGAGAAATTGCCTTACGTTATTACTGTCAAATCGGTCAACTTTGCCGCAGCTAAGAGTGATGCTTACTTCCGAATCGCTTATGCCAATGGCGATTATATGATTCGAGAGAATCAAGCCGTCTGTCATGATATGAATAGCGGTTTGAGGGTGGAGGTTGGGTGCCGTGCCGCGTTCCCTATCAATGGAGAGCCTGAATAAAGGACAAAGTTACGGAAATGGTACTACGAGGATACATAGCAGGGGATGATTGATGCCGACTTTTTTCCTGGTGCGGAAAAAGTCACAATATTTGTATCCTTAAAAGAAATATCAAATGGCCATATATGGAATTTGTCTGTGATTTTCTCTAGGTAATTACATTCCCACGGGATGCATAAGATAGTCTAATTCCCCATCAAATCGGAACCCTTGCGCAATTGCTTCAAGGTCAAGGTCTGACAACTCCCAATGAATCTGAGAATTGAGGTCAATGGGCTGATCCGCTATGTTTGTAGTCTGTACACTCTGAGCAGGCCCATTTTTAACGATGGGATCTCGAGGACCCGCCTCTGTAGGTGCTTGAGTTTGCTGATTTTCTTCAGATGCATCGATACCGAGATGATCACACAGTCTTTGAAGGCTGTCTTTCGCCTTTCCCGCTGCGCCATAAAGAGGTTGGTGCTCTTTCAAGACGTTGCGACATAGCTTAAGAGATTGGAAAGAGCTTGATGTCTTTCCTTTTTGTGCAACAATACGGGCATGTATCGTAGCACTGATGTAGGTCGCATATGATAGCATATAAGGTGCCGAGCTGATTGAAAAATGCTGGGAGTAATCACTGAGTATTTGAACGATTTGGTTTGCGGCTGCGGTACATGTATTAATTGATTCGAAGGCAGCTGCAGGATTATTCGGGCGTTCATCATTTCCTGTGAACAGTGGACGCTTGGAAAGAATGATCGAGACGTTGAAAAGAGCCCTGATATTATTGTCAGTGCCGCGGCTGTTAAGAAGACATCAGGAACACTTACAGAAGGCAAAAAGCCTGTGGTAGAAGAACGGCCTGAGCTGGATGGCAAAGATAGTCTAGCTTTGGTGGGAGATTTTGACGCCATTTGCTCAATTCAGCATTGATATTATCGGAGATACTTTCGCTCTGGCCACGGATCATCTGCGCTGATTCAGAATAAAGCTCGCATAAAATTCGATCAATGATGACAGATAATTCACAAAGCTTTGTGAGCAGGGACACATTCATTGAGGGGATGGCAGGTGTCGGGTGCAATTGTTTATATGTGATAGCCTGGAAAGGATCCAGCTCATCGTATTCATCAAGGAATTTCAACGATGCCTTGATGTTATTATGACGGAGAAGAGGTGGCCTTCCTTGAAAAAGGCACTGGATTTTGTCAATAGCTGTTACGGATGTTAGCCAAGTTGAGGATTTGAATTCGTAAGGAAATATCGCCTCACAGTATGCACCCCATAAAACTCTTTTTCGGATCTCAAGTTCCTCTGCAGACATACTCTCCCTTGAACAAGCAACATGCAATCCTAGGTCAATAATCATATTGAAAGCATTCCCTGCGTATAGCCATGACAAGCTTCGTTCATCGCAGCGGGAAAAGAGGGAGTTTGACATGATAAGCAGAGCCTGAATGGTTGTAACCTTACTTTTGTCGAAATTTTCTCGTAAAAGCTCTGTGAATCGCTGTCGAAAACTCCACCCAGCCGTGGTTATATCTTCTGGGTTGAAGCGAATCTCAACACGAGAGCAGTGCTTGGAGACGGTGAAAAAGATAGCGTTCAGCAACAGCTTCGAAAAGTAAGGCCCCGCGCAAGCCATATCGCGCATGAATACCGGTCTATATATGATTTGTGCTGTATAAAGCTGGCGACTCCAGTATATTGAGAGCAAATGCATGCCGATCTCTGGGTCTACACCATCGAAGTCAAGCTTGCTGTTTGCTAGATTGAGAGGCTCTAGTTGTCCTATATACCAAAGTTAATAATTGATTTTGAAAGGCTCGCTTGACCTTGCGCTAACTCTGTCTCGCAGTCTGCACAAACAAAAGATTCCTCGCCCAGTCTTCACTGGCTGGGTCATTTGGCAAGTCGACATTACCGACACCATCTGCTGAGCGTGTCGTATCATCATATGCTGTGCTAGTGGGGCCGTGATACAGGGAAACAGCCCTTCGACTGTGATGGCCACTGTCGGGTACCTCTGGATGCGAGTTACTTCGTAAAGACTCGTCGTCTTGTGGTGTCGACGTGGCCACCCGAGTTTGACCGGGACTGATCGGGCTGAGAGAGCTTGCTGGCTGGGACAGGAACGAGTCCTCGCTATCAGCAAATTGGCTCTGTCGAAGTCTTGCATTTTCCAACTCTAACTGTGCAATTCGATGATTGGTTGGTCTACGAAAGGCATATTAGAGTAATACATTCACATTTTGCAATGAATAGGCAGGATGATATGATATTACCTGGGCTTATGTCGAGTGGCACCAAATTGACAATCGATACCCTTTGACGCGCAGTTCCCACAGGTTGGCCGTTGAGCATCACATTTTAACTATCCAAATCAAGTTAGTGTCTAGCATCAACCGTTTCATCTAGGATATTTTACTGACTTACCTTCTTCTGACGACAGAAGAGGCATGCAGCTGCCGCGCGGGTTCGTCGGACTGGCATGGCTGTGCATGCGAAAAAGTTGTCAATGATCGTGCATCGATACAATATAGATGGAAATTGCCCTCATGTTAACCCCTAACAGAATGTCGGATCATGCATCAAATCAAAGTGCAGGTTGTCAAATTTACTGGAAGGGCAATTGTAAAGTTGAGGTTGAAGTTTACGCGAAATTACGAGGGCGGTAGGAGGGGATGCGGTTGGCAGATGAAGATTGCCAACAATCCTCCATTTATATGGGTTTATTGAGACAGAAAGACCTCGGGGTGTCCAGACTATATGAATGTAATCAGAATAATCAGTGTCGACTGCTTAGAGCTATCATTAGTGTAAGAAAATACCCAAGGTGAATCAATATGCAATGGATTGGAGATTGACCGGGTATCTTGATCTAGATATAATACAACACAACTATAGTACAAATGCTTCATGTCAACAGTAGATCTGCGTACTACTCATCTATGCTACTCACACTACTCTCTCAACCGCAAGTGATAAGTCACCAAAGCTTGCTCAGTGATAGGGCTAGGCGCCCGCACCATAGCATCATCACCACCCTTTCCAGTCTTCGGGAAAGCAATCACATCTCGTACAGACTCCTTTCCAAGCATGACAGCGACAAGACGATCAAATCCCAGTGCTAGACCAGCATGCGGTGGACACCCAGCCCGCAATGCCTCAAGCAAATGCGAGAAATCAGCCAATCTCTCAGCTGGCATCTTCAAAATATCACGGAGAATGAACTCTTGAACAGCAGCGTCATGGATACGACGACTTCCACCACCAAGCTCGACACCGTTAACGACAAGATCGTAGTGGTCAGCGATGGCTTTAGTTGGGTCGGTGAGGAGCATGTCTACATCCGCTGCTGATTTTGGCGCAGTGAAGGGGTGGTGGGTAGAGGAGATACCTGCCGCACCACCTTGACCAGGCTCTGTGTCGGAAGAAGGGGAGAAAAGTGGGAAATCAACAACCCACATGAAGTCAAAGCCAGCGGGAGCAGGCTTGAAGCCAGTAGATACCGAATGAGCATGTAAAGCTCGTCGCAAGTCACCAATTGGCGTGGAGCCGCCAGAGAATGGGGCTCGTGGACGCGCTTGCAGAATAATCAGGTCGCCATGGTCCGGATCAAGGACCTCTTCAACCTGTTCTGCGGCTTCAAAACCGAAGGGCTGGAGACCGCAGAGAGGTTGCTTTCCATTATAGACGAAAACGCCCGGTGCACCGTCGGGGTTAGTATTGAAGGGGGCTCCTGCGGGGGAATCTAGGAATTGGGAAATAAATCTATAAGTCTCCTGCGGATCGTTGTCATTGCCCTCAACCTTGAAAGCCTCGACAATTGGATCACTAAGATCCGAGATCTTGTCAACAAGGTCGACTGGTAGAAGATGATCAACTCGCATGATTTCCATGCCGTAGCGTGTATCTGGCTTGTCGGAGCCATACTTGGCCATAACCTCTTGGTAAGATACCTTCCTGAACGGACCTTCCGGAGCGGGTTCTTTCATTAATTTAGACCAGAGGCGACGAATGACCCCTTCAATGGTGCGCATTACATCGTTTCCGGTCGCGAACGACATCTCCATATCAAGTTGCGTAAACTCTGGTTGTCTGTCGGCCCGAAGATCCTCGTCACGGAAGCACCGCGCGAATTGATAGTACCGCGGAATACCACTGGCCATAAGAATCTGTTTATATTGCTGGGGACTTTGTGGTAATGCGTATGCCAGACCGGGACGACGAGTCGGAACCAAAAATTCACGAGCACCCTCGGGCGTTGACTTGAATAACATGGGTGTCTCAATTTCCACAAAACGTTCACTGCCTTCATCCAGCTCCTGCTTACAGATATTGCGAGCTTCAGCACGGAATTCCAACGCCTTTCTTAGCTCTGCCTCGGAACGGAGTTGAAGATATCGCTGTTCTGGCGCAAAAACGGTCTCGGGTGTCATGATAATTTCCTTTGGGAAGTCATTCAACGGGTGAATTTCCTCCAGAGCAATCTCCCACATATCCTCGGGGGCTTGTTCTCCAGTCTCAGAGGCCTTTTGTTTCTTCCTTTGCGCGGTACCTCGTACGGCGACAGGACTGTGCATGTTAACATCCTTGAGTTGTTCGAAGGCCTCTCCATTCTTGGCAAATGCGACCACCTGTAGACTGTGCTTCATCGTAGGATCAGTCAGGCGAACGAATGAAAGCTTTTTCGAGAGGTCCGCTCTTTGTCCGAGGTATCCATGGAGAACGACTTGAGTATTGGGTTCGGCTTGCGCGAGGAAGGATTCGAAGTTGTGAGTGGCCGCAGGAAATTCCACTAAATCAAGACAACATTAGCAATTGGATCATCTAAATCCATCTAGATATTCTCCATACCGCCCTTCTTATATGTCTGTAAGAAACCAGGCAGCTCAGAAACACTGGACTGCTCGCGCAGACCAGTCGAGCGATTAAAGCGCCGCAGCACCGAACTCGAGGGCAGACATGACACCCTTGCTGAGCTGCGGAAAGTATTCGTAGGCCTTAAGCCCGAGCGAACCCGCACACTCGCACTCAGCAACATTCTCTGGAGACTTTGATTGCGAAGGTGCAAATGACAATTGGAGATCGTTCGATGCGCGGAAGACATACCCTTCCAAAAGGGGACTAGCGCGGCCCGCATAAAACGCGGCGGCTTCTCTTTTTTTTTTTCTTCTTTTCTTCATCCTTCCAAGTTTTATACTCGTGAGTCTACGCCTTTTCATTGGCCCTCGTTTATGCTTATACTGACTCTATCCCTCTCTCAGATGATGAAAATTTAGTGTGTTCTATATGATCGATCTCTCCTCTCTGAGACGGGCGGCTCTCCCTTTTCGGAGGGCTTAAGGGCTTCTCGACTCGAGGGTGAGGGAGGGTGATAAAGGCGTTCGGCACACCAACCTTGTTAAATCATCGGACGCTACATACATCTCTGACCCTTTATATAAACTTGGCTGGTGTCGATATCCACGAATAGTGGCCCTGGGTGGAAGGCATGGCATCGAGGAATGGGTCTTGGAGAGGGTTACGCTTTGCAGTCTTCAGCAGACCGGCTGGTAGCTTGTTGACGGTAATACCTTGGTGACATGTACCCTTTCTCGAAGGCTTTCACTTGATCTGTATTGTACGAGGCATATTGTCAATATACATGCAGGTAGTCTAGCATTAGATAGCTTGGTAGCTAGTTTTCGATTGTTAGAATATCTTTATCTGTGTTCACAATCTGGAAGTCTATGCACATAATCAATCAAATCATAAACAGAACTTTTTACTCAAACATCATCTTCTCAAGCACAGCTTTCTCTCCGCTGTTATCCACCAAATTCTTAAAAACTCCATTATCAATCTGCATCAGCTCGCTTGGTGGTCCAAACTCAACAGCTTTGCCAGCATCCATTACGAGGATGCGATCAAAATCTGCAATTGTACTGAGTCGATGAGCAATGACAAGCAATGTAGTAGCATTGCGGCCGAATTCAGCCCGAATCGACTGTTGAATCAAGGCGTCAGTCTCCATATCCACGGCCGACGTAGCCTCGTCCAGAACCATAAGCTTGGGTCGAGCAACAATCGCACGCGCAAGACAGAGTAGCTGTCGCTGACCCTGAGATAGATTGAGACCTCCCTCGGAAATTGGCGCTGAAAGAGAAGTGAAGACGTTTGTGTTGGCTTGTTGTACGGTGGCAGTATCTGGTGTCGTGGACCCGGTTCCACCGGATTGTCGTGGTGAAGCGACTTGAGATGTTAGTGTGGCATCATCATCAGATGAAGCAATTAGATGTACGCGAGCAAGAGCATCGTACAGCTCGCTATCACCATACTCGTCGAAAGGATCTAAGTTGCTTCGTACAGTACCAGAGAAAAGAACGGGATCCTGTGGGATGATGGCGAGCCGACTGCGAAGATCATGTAGCTTGATCTTGGAGACATCCAATCCATCAATGAGAATTTGACCTTCTCGGGCTTCCAGGAATCGGAATAGGGCCAAGGTTAGAGACGATTTGCCTGCACCAGTTCGGCCAACTACACCCACTCGCTGGTTCTTCTCAACAGTGAAGCTGAGACCCTTGAGGATAGGAGGAAGATCAGGGGCGTAACCAACGACTAGATCGCTGACTTCAAGTCGTCCTTCCGTGGGCCAAGCAGCAGGCGCATCGGCGCCACCCTGGCTCTCAAGCTCGATGTTAGAGTATTCAATAACACGCTCTGCGGCGTTCATGTTCAGCTCGATGTTAGCATAGTGTCGCAGCGCAAATGCAATGGCCGAGTTGCATTGTAGAGCAAAGCTGAGAGCGAATCCTGCTAATGGTGCTGAAATGCCTGGGAGAAAGACCACAAGCGCTGCAGTAAGGGTTGAAAATACGGCAGCAATCAAGTTCATTCGAATTCCAAGCCAACGGTTGAACAGCCACATAACCCACCAGGCCTGAGCATGGTCATTGATCTTGTCGTATATTATATCAATGAAAGTGTCACTCTTGCTGAAGGCTCGAATAGTGATAAGACCAGCCAAGCTTGATCCGAATTGTTCGAAAACAGGACTCTTAGCTGTACTTTCCAGACGCTTGATCTCGCGAGCACCGGCAAGATAGGTGAAAGCGAGTTTGAGGCAGAAGATCAAGAGAATAGCAGCGAGGACAATGACCAATGGAGAAACGAGTATTCCAGCAACCATGACGCCGCCAACTTCCAACATGGACCCAATGAAGAATGCCACGTCGTACCCTATACGCGAATCGATTAAGTGGAAGTCGGACGTGAATCGGTTCAGAATTCGACCAAGTGGCACCGTGTCTAACCATCTTAATGGAGCTCGGAGAACTGCGAATGTTAGGCCATTGAAGAAGTTCCTTGATGCGCGAATACTGGCGGAGAAAATGAAAAAGTATCGTAATGTGCCGAGCGTAGTTGCAACAAGCGAGATAGCGATGTAAACACCCAGATACAACTTGAGGTTATTTTCATCGTGTACGCGAGTGGGTTGTGCGAATGATTGTTGCAGAAGAGTATGGATTTGTTCTGCATGAGCTTGAGTTCTCGACGAATCTCCTGCCCATACATTGATCCACCAGCCCTAGTTACGCACAATGTCAGTTTTGTTCAAAGTTTCAAAATCAGAGAGAATAAAAATAAAGATAGGGCAGTTCTTACTCGTCCGATCATGAGCGTAGCATATCCAAGGAAGATAGAAATAGTAATGACAAACGTGAAAGGGTTGAAAGCCAAAGAAATGTACTTTCGATAGACCGAAAGATTAATTGAGCCAACCTCTCGCTTCTCGTCCTCGACAAACTTCTTCGGGTCGGCTTTCTTTGCTGTGACGTTGTTCAGATTCTGATCTGGCTGTGTTTGTCGTGGGGTGTTTGATATGACCTTCTGAAGGCCAGTCTCTTCAGGGTCAAGTAAATCATCTGTTTCCTGTGTGGCCGCATTGTGATCTTGCTCCACTGCAGCCTGCTCTTCTCGAAGAATATCTTCCAAGTGATTAGATTTGCGCAGTTCCTCCATGGTACCGGCATACTTCACGCATCCATTCTCTAGAAGCACCGAATAATCAGTTCGAGGAAGACAAAGTGCGACGTGGTGCGTGACTAAAATTCGGGTACGGCCTTCACCTAGGGCGCCAGTGAGTGCGTTTTGAAAAACATATCGACCTGTGTGTGCATCGAGGGCACTGAAAATATCGTCCATGACTAGGAGTCCGGCTCTCGAGTATAGCGCGCGGGCGAATGAAACTCGCCATCGTTGACCACCACTAAGATTGACACCATTGGCACCAATATCGGTTAAATCACCATCAGGAAGCATTTCGAGATCCTTTGCCAGAGCACAAGCTGTAAGAGTCTCGCGATAGCGTGCTTCATTGTAAGGTAATCCGAAGAGGATGTTGCTTTTGATGGTTGCGTTTTCAATCCATGGGATTTGAGCAACATAGGCAATAGCGGAATCGATGATCCAATTTTCAGAATTCGCATGATGATCGAAACGAGACTTGATTGGAGGTGGAACAGGTACTTTGATGGTTCCCTGCAGAACATCACATTCGCCTAGGATAGACGAGAGTAACAGACTTTTCCCAGAACCTGTCCGACCAGAGATGACACTCAGACCTTTGGGTGGAAAGCTGAGTTGCAGGTCCTGCAGTGTAAATCTATCTTCTTCCTCATCTTCATCATCCGGTTGAGTATGATCAGCAGGCCACGCCACAGAGGCATTCTCAAACGAGATTACATCTGCAGGAACGGTGTTGACGGTCTTTTCTTCCAAAGCCATATAAACACCGATACGATCGGCACTGATCTTTGCCTCCAAGCCGTCCGAAATAAGCTCAGGTAAAATGGCGAGAGATAATTCAAGGGATCCAAAGACCGACATTGCCGTGAAGGCTACGGAGGCAGAGAGCCCGCCATTCATCAAAGCGTAGACTGTTAATGAGACTGCCGACAATCCCAGAGGACCTATAATCCAAATAGCCATAAGCACAACATCAAAGAGAAATGCAGTCCATAGAGCGCTAAGCTCGGAGTTTCGTGCCTGTCCAATCTTATTCTGCCATTGCTCTTCAAGAGCAGAGAATTTGATTTGTCGGATGCCCTGAAGAACCTCGGTTATGATAGCCATCTTTGAATCTCGTAGTTTCATCAATTTATCTTGCGCGCCGGTATATTTTTTGGCGGCATAAACATTCAAGGGAGTGATGAGGACTGAAACAGCCATTCCGGCAAAGGCTGGTTTCCAACCTAAGATCTGGACAAGGAACGTACAGCCGATAATGACCTTGAAGATCGAAAGAGGGATGAGATAGGAGAAGGATGTGAAATCTGATATACGCCGTGCGTCAACAGCCGCAAGATTGATAATACTTTGTCGGCTTTTCTTAAGCGCTGCTTCGTCATCTTCATCTTCCTCCCCCTGCTCTGCTAGCAGAGCTTTTGCAGACTCATGGGGGTCATTGGCTTTCTTTAACTTTTTGGCGTGTTTTGAATCTTTTCTGCGCATCGACTTAGCAAAGACTGTAGCTGAAAGCTCCGCATAAATAGGAACGAAAAGTCTAGAGCAAACGGCCCAGAAAACCCATGCTTCAATACTAGATTGTAGCAACATCAAACCACCAAGCGCTAAAACCCAAACCAAAGCCTGTACTGGATGCCAGGATTCAAGGTCGCGAGTCTCGAGTGACTTCAGAATATTGAAAAGAGCAGTCTGTGGTCCAAAGCTAAGAACGCAAAGTATAAGTGTGAGGACGAGTTGAAGTAGAAGGGATTTCCAGTGAGCGACAATGAGAGCTTTCCAGATCTTGCGATTTCCTCTTGACTTTTCGAAATGATCTCGCAGTCTATCGGTTCGTTTCTCTGCCCTGAGTCTGGGCAAATCAGTAAGTTCCAAGGATTTGTTCTTCACGGCATAGTTAAGGATACTATTAGCCCATGAGAAAGTGAATCGGCCCAAGGCTGAGACCGACAGCTCTCGATCAACAATTCTTCCATTAAGATAAAGATCTGGTTTTCGCGGTAGTAGAATACTGAACAGTCCAAGGAGAAAACCACTGGTGGCTTGGGCGATTGTAAGACCGATCCAGATTTTCTGCAGGAACAAAGCGCCGTGCGAAGACGATACTAGATGTATCTCGATTCCAGTGACAGTCAGCGCGATCAGACTGCCACCGAAGGCATATTTGCCTAGATTGAAACGTTCGACTGGTCGTGGTTCTGTGAAAAAAGACACAGCTTGGATTGAAAGTAGAATCTATCCTGTATGTTAGCTAAAGAACCCCGAAATGTCCACTATGCTTTCCACTGAATGCGTATTCCACATTTCAAGATGGACTTTCAACTTACCCAAATTCCGACTTGTAACCAGTTTAGTATAGTAAAATCAGTAAATTCGAAGGTTGTAAACACAGCTAGGGCCAGTGTTGTTAAGAATCCGATAATCGAAAATATCGTAATCCCAACTCTTTGCCACTTATCGGAGAAAGCACGCAAAGATTCCTCAGAAGCCTCTCCATCTTCATCACGATAAGTCGTTTTGGCTCGAGTATGCTCATCTGCCGGGGGTAATTTGCGCCAGATCCGATCGGTGATACTCTGAACAGCAGGGATGCTATCCAGGCCCGTCAGGAATAAGGCGACCGACCCGGTTATCAAGGGTATAAGTTGAGGATTTGCGGACATGCCTCATGTACGACCTCAAAACGACCAAAGATGCGTCGCGGGAGGAGAAGAGATCAGAAGTAAGAAAAAAGAAGGGAAAAAAAAAAAAAAAAAAAAAAAACAAAAAAGGCGGGAGGGGAAAAAAAAAAAAAAAAAAAACACATAGCCCATTTTCCAAGAAATGGGGGAAATATGAAACCAACATATAAAAAAATTCTAGATGCAAAATGCAACATCCCATCCATCTACAACTTCATACCAAACATTTGATGCACACGCAGACTCTGTCGCATACTCAAATCAAGCATGATCTCCTCACTTCCACCGGGAATAGCATAGGCACGAACATCACGGTACAAGCGTTCGATCTTACCACCCTGACCACCACGACTATAACTCAGACCACCGAAGATCTGACTGGCTTCACGGGCGCAGAATTCGAAGGTTTGGGTGGATTGGGCCTTGAGGCCGGCAATAGCACCACCTAGTTTCAGCATGGCTTCGGTTTCTTCCATGGACTGGCATTGGAAGATGATGTTCTCGAGCCAGTTGTAGGTAGCCTCGATCTGGCGGGCCATGTGGGCGAGCTTCATGCGAATGACGGCGTGATCGATGAGACGCTTGCCGAAGGTCTTGCGCTTGTGGGCGTACTTCATGGCCTCCTCGTAGCAAACGCGGGAGAATCGAACGCATTGGATGACAATTCCGATACGCTCATGGTTGAAGTTGGTCATGATCACTGTGGTAGGTTAGTATATGGAAGTAAGGAGAGGGATATTATAGATTATGCGCAATTCACGTACCCTTGAAGCCCTGGTTCTCCTTGCCAATCAGGTTCTCAACTGGGACCTTGACATCCTCGAAGGTCACATAAGTGGTACCACTGCTCAAGACACCTTGGCAGTCCATGCGGCGGGTGCTAACACCACCAGCCTCACGCTCAATCAGCAAAACACTGAGACCGTTCATACCGGGCTTGCCAGTGCGAACAGCGGTAGTGAAGTAATCGGCCCAAATACCGTTGGTGATCCACTTCTTCTCACCATTGACGATATAGTGCTTGCCATCCTCGGAGAGCTTAGCCTCGCAGCCAAGGCTGGCGACATCACTACCACCATCAGGCTCAGTGATAGCCAAGCAAATACGCTTGTCACCGGCCAAAATACCAGGCAGAATTCGGTCCACAAGTTCCTTCTTACCGAATTTAACAAGAGGTGGGCAACCGATACCATAGCCACCAACAAGGTTCCAGACCAAACCGCCACTGCCAGCGCGGGACAGCTCGTCGGTCAGAAGCATCTCGTGGAATAAATCATAGCGCTCTGGGGCGACCGACTTGATGCGGTAGGGAGTGTGCTTGGAAGGGAATTCGCCACCGAGCAGACCGGCCAGATAGCCGCGCTCACCCATCTGCTTGTAGATGTGGCCGGGGACTTCCTTGCCCTCGTCCCACTCGTGGACATAGGGCTCGATCTCGGACTCGACCCATTGGCGAACTTCGTCACGGAGAGCGGCATGGGTTTCGTTGAAGTAGGGAGAGGAGTACTATTGAACCGCAAACAAGAGGTTAGTCTGGGGGTGTTGCCGGATCACAATTTCATTCTGCGCACGACACTACTTACACCTTGGTACCACGAGGGATCAGCAAAGGGGACCAGATCTCCATAGGGATCTTGTGGCTCGGCCCTGGCAGGTGGAGGTACGGAGGAATTGGAGGAGTCAGACTGCTTGGGAGTTGGCGCGGGAGTTGGCGCAGGCGCAGGCTTGGGGGCAGGTTCGGCAGCCTTCTTCGTGTTCAACGAGCCGATCTGCAGTTGACCCTTGTACTTCTTCAGAATACCCTCATTGTGATATTTCCAGAACTGCTTAGAAGCATCTTTTCCGGCGACTCTCTGGAGAACTATGCGACTGTTAATTTTGGACTCTTTCGGAGTATTGTGTCTGTGATGACGTACTCTTCTTTCCACCTGGAGATATCTTCAAGTCAGCATGTGATTCAACTTGCTCATGACCAGCGCACGGAATATTCCGCCTGCAGCCACAACTTTGGCGTGTATCTTGGAGGCCTTACCAGGGTGCTCGTCTTGGAATTTGGAGACATCATAGACATCCTCGTCAATGATAATCCATGGGTTATCGCCCTTGCTATGCGACGCGACGTCGTCCTTGCTGAATGTCTTCGCCATGGTGAGCGTGTGTGAGCGGTTCTAAGAAGGATAAGATAAAAGGATAGGATGAAAGAGAAAGGAAAAAAAAAAAAGGAAGAAACTTGAAATAAACAGTGGAGAGACAATCCGTGGGGGAAAGGTTTAAAAGAGAAGAAAAGAAAAAGAAGCGAACTCCGGGGTAATGGAGCCACAGGATGCTATATACCGGGGATTCAAGTCCCCAAAACAGAAACCCCCGAGTCTCTTTTTGGCCTCGGAGGAACAGCTCGTGCCAGTTCGGCGTGAATTTTGGATCTTCAGCTGCTTTTCCATCTGCATTTCCTCGGTCGCTGAGGTCGATCCATCGGTCATCTCCGTTTGTGCAGTCGATGATTGGTTGTAACTGCGTCATAGTTGAAAATGCCGAGGCCTGCTGAACGTGGCTTATGTAAGACATCCACTGCATGTGAAGATGAAGTTTGGAGTGTAGCATTAGTTATGTATAGTTTGGTCATTGAATCTATGGGCTCTAATTTACTACATGTTGCAGCAAGTGATTGGTGGCTCAGGAGCTATTTGGTGGCCCAAGTCAAACAAGCTGTGGTCTTTTCTAGGAGTACTATATACGTTCCCGATTGGGATAAGGCTGACAGGAGATCTCTCCTGCTACACGAGTAGCAACCAGTAATCAATAGTTAGTAATAGTACTATTTACTTGTCTTCTGAATCTGCTTGAGTGTTGTGAGAGACCAGTAAGTAGACTTTTGACTAGCAGTGTAGTATAGGTACCATCAGCTCCAGCTCCATGCCCTGATGTAAACTTCAAGTTCCGTAGATAGGTTGATGACACAGGCAATTCCATCCTTGAGAGATTCCGACTATGGACAGATAGCATCCCATCAAGCCTGGGAGAAAATTATAGCTAGCCAAATCAGACTATTCAAAAGTCATTCAGAGAGTTGACGACAGCAGAGCACCAAGTATACATTTGTACAATGTACTTCTGGTCTACTGTATTAGTAGCAGTACTAGTATTAGTGTATAGTCAGAGATCACAAATGTTGGAAATAAAGTTAAGCTTATGGGGCCTTGAGAAGAGCCTTTATACGGAAACTTTAATATACCACCTATGTATGCATCTCATCAACTGCCATAAAAACTTAACGATTCAAAATCACTGCAGCTCAAATTGATTTCGAATTATTTGATTCTATCTGATCTTCTTTTACCATTTCCCCTTGCATTTTCTTCCAAGGGGTTAAAGTTGAGCGACTGGGAAGAGCTCGGCAGGGTGAATAGACTTACGAACGACCAACTTATTATACAATAAGTACATGTATACTTCAGCAGATTGGAAGACAGGTATGAGATAGCATCAATATCCTAGAGCTCAATAAATGAAGCCAAATGAAATTGTGTAGACTAACAGTTCAATAAAACCTGAAACGAAAGGTCCAGTCATACCAATGGCGGGGCCATCTACTTCTCTTCCACATCAACCAATCTCCTCCATTACAAAAAGTACCCAAATTCGAAAATCCCAAACCGATCAATCGAATTTTGCCACACGCCTGGGTTCAAGAAAAGCGCTTAAACTATCACACGATTGGGCTACCCCACCAAGACATCCCTACATGTACGATATTCCCAAGGCCAGCGCTTAGAAAACCTCAGGAACATGTTCGTATGGCCGCCCGATCCCGACAATGCATCTAAACCCTGAAGCGACATAAATAGACCCCCCCCCCCCCTTCCCTTCGCGCCGTACTGTTTCAAATACTTTGGTACGGTCTAAGATGAACTGTTCTTGATTGGGGGTACCGTTCATTTGAAGGTGGGGGGAGCCGCGCCGGCGCCTCTCTTTACAATCACGGCGCTAAAGAGATGCTCCATAGCTGTATACTTGAAGTGCCTGAACTCTTCATCTGGAATGTTTGTTTCGTTCACGATTAACTTTCTTTTTTTTTTTCTATCATTTTGATCTTTCGGTGCTCTATTCTTTCTTTAATTCGCTCTTTACTTTGTGTGGCTGTGACGATGGCGTTGCAGTTTCGAACCAGTGACCATGATCATAGTGATGTTTTCTTGATTTTGAGAGATTGGCTACAGGTTGAATCTACGGTTTCGTCTGAGGATATTGCGGGCAATATCGATTCGTATCATGGAAAGGCCTTTGAGGAGGAGAAGCAGATTCCGAAAGAGGAGAAGGAAGATGTGGAGCTGGATCCTGATGGCTGCTATGGGCCATTGTGGGAGATCTGGATAGCTTTCATAGTGATTGTTGAACAGATTCCACAAGATCATTCAGCTCAAGATAAGCTCGTCGATGTGATCAAGGGTTTGAAAAGCTTAGCTGGTCGCAAAGTAGAGCTTGAAGGTGTATGTATCTTTATGACCCCGTTCCCGGTCAATTTCAGCTTGAACGTGGGAGAGAAGGATGTGGAGGGATCAGAATTACCAAGAAATATTATTAACACATACCTTTCTCGAAAACTAGGCCGAGCTACAACTTTGGAAGGATCTTCCTATCTTTGACACATGTATACATGATTACTATCAACGTACGAACCATCCATATCAAGCCATTGTTTTATCTTTTATCTTTTTAAAATTACTTGAAAATGCTGACTATCTACTTTTAGCCCCGCTAAATACCTCAAAGTCTGTACTACCCGACGAGACTCAGAAATGGTGGAATGTAACATCATTCGTGGCTCGATGCTGGCAAGCTGGTTTCTTCAACGCATCCCCTCAAGCCCTCTACTTATTCCGCGCTATACTTGAGCAACCCGTGACAGATACTGCAGCTCTAGAGCAAGCACTTCCCATTGTTTCTGAGTGGATACTGCACAGTGGAACTGCATTGTATCAGAGCATTGAGTCGGCGGGGAGACAGGAAGGAAGTCAAGAACAAAGTGCTGGCTCACTTTATACCGGACCAAATAAGCTTTGTGTTGAGAGATGGCAGTTTTGGAGAAGTCGCTTTGAAGAAATTGCAGGTCAGCTTCAAGGAGATAGTAGGAAGATAGCTTTGGATTGCGCATCGGAGATGGGGAGCATTTCTAATTAGGATTATCTGCTTTGTTTGTATATTTCATTGGTTTTTGGCTCTATCTTCATGCATTCAGTGGATTTGTGATGAGTTCGAGTTGTATTTATAGCACTCTCTTTCATAAATGCAGACTCGGGTATCAATTATGAGGCCATATATCTTACTTTCTCATATATTCAGGTTGCACAAAGTCTGTAAGTGAACCAGATGACTAGACTGATGAGGCTCAAAATAGGCACCCGCCCCCACAAATCAACATTAAACTCATTCAGCCCAACTTCTTTTCTCCATTTCAAGTCGTCAATCACAAGACCTCTCTCAAACCAGTAATCAAATCATATATTCTCTAACTTCTAATGCAGAACAATAAAATGACATTCCCTCGACCACACATCCACCCCCAAAAAACCCAACACACCCACACAATAATCTTCCTCCACGGCCGAGGCAGCAACGGCCCCGAATTCGCCTCAGACCTCTTCTCATCAACATCATCCACAAACCAAACCCTCGCAGAGACATTCCCCTCTTATAAATGGGTATTCCCAACCTCACGCGATCGATGGAGCACAACTTTCCAAGAAGAACAATGTGCTTGGTTCGACGCATATTCCCTCGACGACACGACTCAGGGTTCAGAGTCACAAGTTGAAGGACTTCGAGAGTCGGTATTTTATACTCTTAATTTACTTGAGCAAGAGGCAGAATTATTAGATGGTCGATTTGAGAATATCTTATTGGGGGGGATAAGTCAGGGGATGGGTATTGCATTGTGGACGCTTTTCGGGGCTGCGGCTACGGGGAGGATTAGCAGGAGACTTGGTGGTGTATTGGGTTTATGCGGATGGTTGCCTTTTGCTGAAGAATTAGAGCAGGGATCATTGGGATTGGATGATGGGGGGGTTACACTGTGCGAGATATTTCATGAGAAGATGAGTGTACCGGGGTTGAAGCATTGGAAGTCTAGTTGGCTGCCAGTGCTGAAAAAGGGAGTGTTGACGACGCCGGTGTTTCTGGGCCATGGAACGGATGATGTGTGGGTTTCTAGACGGTTGGGAATGGAAGCGTGTCAGATAATGAGACAATTTGTTAATCGGGTTGAATGGTATGAGTTTGCGGGGGCAGAAGGGGATGGGCATTGGATTAAAGAGCCAGAGGGATTTGATCAAATTGTCCGATTTCTACGGGATTCATCATCTACTTCGAGTGAGGCTGTCGATGATAACATTTAGACCTTGCCATTCTCAAGCAACATGGAAAATACAAATTACGAAGGATTCAGTATATCAATGCAGAAAAATGCTTCATATCACAAAGCGGCTCCCAATAGAATAGATCAGGACCGAGAACCTGAGGGTGGTCTAGTAATACATCCAGCGTCAAAAGGCTGATCGTGAAGAACACCTCTACTCTTCCTCCTCCGACTCGTACGCAAACTCATCTGGAAGTGGCGCATCCTCGACACCTTCATCATCCTCATCCACGGCAGTCAGGACACCGGCAGCAGCAGAAGCACCACCGAGACCAGACAAAGCGGCACGCGCATCAGCTCGTTGAGGAGTTTGCAAAGCTGCAGTTCCGATGGCGGCCTGTAAGCGGTCTTGGAGGGTCTCTGTGGGGTGAGCTGGTTGTCGAGTTTCCTTGCTGGCCTTGAGCTCGACGACTTCACGGGGTTCATCGGGTTGCTTGTCGAGAACAACCACAACACCACCAGTGGGCTGTGAATATGAGTTAGTGAAAAAGTTCTTACAATGAACATCTATTGAGCGATGGTGATAACTTACCCGCTTAACTGGCTCGTACCGTGGATCGGGGAAGGTCAGGTACTTGAGCTGAGCAGGTAGTACTCGGGACATGTTGTCCAACTCATAGCCAACCTTCTCTCGTTCCGCCTTCTTCTTCTGACCCTCACCAGCAGTCTTCTCTCCCTCCTTGCCCTCCTCTCCCTCGGCCTTCGGGGCATCATCAGTTTCCATCTTCTCTGGTGATTGCTCGGAGACCTTGGGAGTGGTGGGCGTTTGGTCGATGTCCATGCTCTCTCGGCGCGCTTGCTTCTCCCGTCTTTGAGCCCGACGCTTGGCCTGGGCTGTTGTGGAAAGCACTGCGGTCTTGACCTTCTCCAGTGTCTCCTCTGTCTTCACTTGTTGCTCAGGCGGGTAGTCGAACAGGCTAGGGCGTGTGTTGCTGTGGAACTTGAATTCCGGAACCTCCAGCTTCTGGTCTACACCAATCACAGATGTAGGCGCGAAACTGAGTGAGAGGAAGTGAGTGAGAGGGAACCAGTACCAGTATTGGACGAAGACTGCAGCACCAACGATACCAGGCATGTTAAGGTTGCCAGTCTGGGTCTGCAAGCTGATGGTGCAGTTACGACCACCAGCATCGATGATACCCAGAGCGACGGCGCAACCGAACTTGGCCATGGCATCTTCGTGGCGGTCACCGATCATCTTCATCATAGCCTTGCGCAGGCTGGTGACTCGGGGGTTCATCGCCTCGTTCTGCTGGGCAAGGACCATGGCCAAGGCGATAAGAGCACCTTGGCGAACGAAGTCAGTAGAGTCCTTCAGCATAGGCTCTAGGAGATCGATGGCCTCATCCAGACCAGTTCCAGCGCAGGATATACCAAGGGCCATGGCAGCACCATATCGGACGTGAGGGTTGTAAGATTCCGACAGCAACTCGACCATACGAGGAACACTCTGGTGCTTGCGGAACAAAATGAAACCCAAGCTGAGCACGGCAACGCGGCGAACATCATCGTTGACATCACTAACGGCAACGTGAAGCAACTTGCGGACGGCCTTGTTGCTGCCACTGCCACAGTAGGCCAAAGCAATGGCCATGATACCACCGTAACGGAGAGTTGGGTCGGGGTCACCGAGAAGACCGTTGATCAGCTCATCGGCAGCCTCCTGACGGCCGTACATAATCAAAGCCATACCCATAGCCAGACCGCGCACGATCTTCTCGTGTTGTGTGTCGTGGGCATACTGAATCATGTCCTCTAGGGCCTTCATGTTACCAGTTCCCAGCATGACAAGACCCATGGCAAGACCAACAGCCTCACCGTTCAAGGCAGAGTCGGTGTAGAGGACATTGCGAAGGTCTTCATAGATACCCTCGTCACCAGTAGCCATGCCGGCAACACCCAGACCCAAAGCACCACCGTGCTGGACAACTTCCTCAGTGGCCTTCTTGAAGTGATCCCGGATGAGATCCACAGCCATTCCACCGTGGTTGGCGTAAATCAGACCGAAGGCGTACAATGAGCCACCTTGGCTGTAAACGGATCCAGATCCTCCGCCAACTCCAGCGATATGCTCTCGGGGGAGGTAAGGCTGGAGAAGCTTCTGGCCCTGGCTCAAGTTACCACGGTGGATAACACCCAGAGCAGCGGTGGCAGTGAACTTGGACCAGTTCACAGCCTTGCCGAGCCACTCCAGGTTGTCACGGAAGAACTTGTCGTGAGTGGTTCCAGCGTGCATGAAGGCGTTCGACAGAGTAACGGCAGTATGGAAGATGGAATTGCGAGCTTCCAAACTGTCTCGAATTTTATTCAAAATCGAGATGTCGGCCTTATTGTTTCGGTAGAGGAATTCCAGGTTGAGTTGGATGCTCTTTTTACCATCCAAGATAGCGAGGATACTCTTGAATGCGGTCACTGCATCGTCGGAGGCGTCACCCTTGCCACCCGAAGGCCGAGAAGAACTATCTTGGTCCTCTAGCAGGGCGTCGGACTCCTTAGGCTCTCCATCCTCGGTCTTATTTTCGGTCTCGTCTTCGGGCACGAGCTCGGAAATCTCTTGGCGGACCTTGGTGAGAAACTCTTGAGTGCTGTTATCGTAAAGGTCGAAAGAAATTTGATAGGCGACAGCCAGAGATCGCGCGTCGCCCTTCTCAACAAGTTGGCGAAGGATGACGGATGCCATCGAGTGTTCGTTAAGGTAGACAACACATTTGGCGATCGAGAAGTAGTCAGGGTTTGGGATTTCGTTGAGCAGCTCAAGGATAAGTTTCAGGATCTAGGAACAAAACGACTTGTCAGCAAAAGTGAGCCAAATAAGCATCATTGGAGTACAAACCTCATTACGGAAAGCCCGCTCCTGGACAATTCCCATGCAGATATCCAGAACATATTCCATCAACTCCTCACTCCTGCGAGATTCGCCTTGCTGCTTCTTCTCGTCATGGCTGGCGCGCAGAATAGCCATGCGAAGGACATCCAAGCTCTTGGCCTCAATAGCGATACCAATGACCTGGCGGTAGCGCTTTTGGCGAAAGCACTCCTCGAACAATCGCTCAATGACAGTTTGTAGTTGACCCTGGACACCACGCTTCAGAACCAGGGGTGTCTCCTCGTGCTGAACGCTGGTGTCATCGCCACCGGGGTGAGCCGCATCGATCCCAGGGACCTCTTGGCGTGAGAGAAGAGACTTGGAAGGCAAAGCGGATTTGGAGAATGGTGTAATAGGAGAGGTCAGGCTTGCGGATGTGCTGGTGGCGCCGTCGCCGGACGCGGGAAATTGGTTGTTCAGATTGGCAGCTTGGTCACCACCAGTCGGTCGCTGAGCGGCTGAGAGAGCAATGAAAGTATCGACGCATTTCGCTGTTCAGATCACAGGATTAGTCGATTGCAATCACCAAACGCCATGGTTTGATGGGAAATACTTCAACTGACCGATAATTGTCTCCTCGTACTCGCCGCCGTTGTCAAGCTGAAACAGCTTGCCGGCGCCAAGGGCAAGGACCATACTCTCATTATATTCCTGTAGATGATAATATACCTTGGACGCAACCAAGGCTGCCAAACCCCTTTCGGGGAATGATTCATCTTCGTAAAGTGCCTCACTAGATAAGACTGGGTCAGCCGTGCCCAATGTAGCAGGCGTGGAATAGGCGTGGAACAGTGGTCGGTAAGGACGCGCCGGCATCGACAAAACGATACCAGTACTGTAAACAGGGCAATGAGGAGTATAACTCACATTTCAGGAACAGCATTCACAACCTCTGTCCAAAGCAGATCGATCTGAGAATCTAATGACTTCAAGGCGAAGACCTTAAGCTCTGGATCGGGCTCCGAAAGGAAGCCGACCAGACCGGCGGCCGAAACTAGTCCGACCATCTTTATTGTGATAGACGAAATACGTCAACGATGTTTATGAAACGCTGTCGAGCGAGATTGGAGATGATGTTTCGTTGATGTTGTTTGGTGACGAAGCAACGTCGACGGGAAGGAGCTTGGGGAATGAGCGAGCCCCGAGCAACGACGAAAGTTGGTGATGGATTGGGGGGTTTAATAAATTCAGAGAAACCCCGGAGAAGCTGAAAGATCAGAAATAATACAGAGACAAAATTAAGATAAGACGAGATGGGAAATGGACTGGAGGAGGAGGAGAATGGGGTAGCTGGAAGCAGACAGAAGCTTCGTAGGCGCGAGTCAACGTCAGGGAATGGTGGTCACGTGAAGTGAGGTCAGCTGCAGCCGGCGAGTTTAAAAAGAGTCGACGGTGCATCTTTGCGAATAAATAAGTGACAGGTTAACTTTCAGGAACAAAGCAAGGGCGGCCACTGAAGTTTTTCTCTCGCATTTGGGTCGATTTTTCATTTATTTCACGATTATCACTCACCTTTATCCTTTCTAAGATGTCCACGTTGATGCCCTTCCGAGATAAACGGTTACCCCCGGTACCAGCAACAGCTTCGATATACCACAACAACCCCCTTCTTTACGTCGAGCGTCAGTCTAAACATATTCAGCGAAATCTGCAAGCCTTGATAGATGCACAGAGTGAAGGTCTATTGTCTGGTCTAGCTCAACAAGAAGAAGAACATCCAGAGGATACCTCAGATGGGAGTTTCACCCCTACCTCCTCCTCTAGAGCTGGTCGATCTCGATCACCCTCCACTATACCAGCTAGACAACCTCAGCCTAAGAAAATCGGACTTAGAGCTGCTCGGCAAGGTATTTTCAAATCCATCTATGACCTTTTGAAGCTACGGGAAGAAGAACGGGAAATCTTATCCTCGCAGACGCATGAGAGAGACCATGCTTTAAACGAAATCCAGGGATTCACTTCAAGGAGAAGTGGTCTCGAGGAATCTATATCCAATATTCATAATAGCCAAGACAATCAACGAGCTAAACACCTGCAAGAAGAGGCTCAAACCCTTGAGACTGACATTCATGAACTGGAAACCAGGTTATATGAAATGAAAGCTCGGCATAGACGTATCGTTGGCCAAATATTACATATCGAGAATTCAGTCGAGGCTAAACTATCTTCTTACAACCAATCTCTTTCCCTCCTCCAGAACGATATCCAGACTTATCTCCGTGATCCTCCCGTTCAACCCCTCTCACAGCGCAATAACAGCCAATCCACATTCTACACTCTGAACCCCAAACGTCGGACCCTCGAAATGGCCCAGGAACATTGGAAATCAGAGCAAGAAAGCCTTCGAGGGAGACAGGGGGAGGTAGACGCGGAAATTGTGGCTTTAGAAGAGGGAGGTGGAGTTTGGAAACAAGCCATCGCTGACATATCTGGGTTTGAAAAATCCCTCAGAGCTAGTATGCGACGGTACATACAACTGGACACACAAGCCACCGATCCCAACGGTGATGAACCCGCGATGAAGTCAAAGGGGGAGCTTGCTGCCGGAGTGGCACATGATTTGGATACGGTCACTCAAACGCTGGAGGCTCACCTGAAACTCGCGGAAAGAAAAGACTGGAAATTACTTGTTTGTTGCCTATCAGCCGAATTGGAGGCTCTTCGATCAGCGCGTGAATTACTTCTCCCCGCATTTGGTCTGTCTGTCCCTGTGCAGCAGAACGATCCTTCGCCTTCTCCAAGTACAGAACGCCCCTGTAAGGCTGTAGATACGCAAGGGGAGGCCTCGGATTACGAGAATGATGACTTGGAGCCACCGGCTGATCTACTCAAAGATGGCGATGTCCATAATACGGATACCGCATCGCGATATGAAGATGATGAGCCTGATCCAGCCTGGTTGATGCCAGGGTCTTGATGGCTGACGGGTGTTCAATATTATATAGATCTAGTAATGAGATGTCCACTGCCAGGTGGTTCGATTTTGAATCACCTCAAAATATTATGGATAATACTTAGATAGTATCTACCTAGATACTTTCACTGGTAGGTACCAGTGAACTCCATTCATGAGGATATAAATGATTACAATGCTTCTCCATGTAAATACTGTGTGGTTTCATTTCTGGCTGCTTTGGTGGATCTGCCCGCCTTCTCCCAACAACAACAACCACCTTCACTTCTTCAACACTGCAACAATGGCATATCAACACGAACGGATTTGAAAATAATCCTCTGAGAATTACTACATCAAGTTTTCATGATGGATCTACCTACTCCCACCTTTTCTTTTTCCCTCCCGTCTTTAAACGACGGTCTTCATCTGGAATGTCGAGTCTATCTACCAACTGAGCTTCAAAATATACAACCCGCAACAATATGGAAACCCCGAGGTGCTATCGTTGCTCATCCCTACGCCCGACTCGGCGGCTGCTACGATGACCCTGTCGTGAGCTTTATCGGTGGCGAGCTTCTGCAGGCAGGTTATCTAGTGGGGACCTTCAATTTCCGGTGCAGCAGCACTTTTCCTATATCTGACCTCATGGATGACCGCTAATGTCGATCACAGTGGCGCGGGGGCTTCGGAGGGACAGACCAGCTGGACCGCAAAATCCGAATTAGGAGATTACGTCGCATTCTACGGATTTATGCTGCAATATCTGCAAAGGTTGAGACATGCTTTTGCCAAAAATCAGCCTCACGAGAGCGAGACTCCGGATGGCGACAGTAACGACGGGATCCGGCTCATCCTAGGAGGATATTCATTTGGGTCCTTGATTGCCTCGCACGCACCAGATGTTGAAGTCCTACAAGATATATTTCGCTCCAAGACGAAATCACCTTGTACAAAATCAATTGATGAAATCGGCAACGTCACAAGAAAGATCGCCACGGCATCGATACGGCATCTTGGACCGGCGAATCCAGATCGATTCGTACAAGAAACGGCAGCTGACGACTCCGATTCCGACTCTCAACCCCGCGCTTCGCCATCTGTCTCCATCGCTTATCTCCTTGTGTCACCTCTGCTCCCACCCGTGAGTCACTTTCTGACCTGCTTCTCCACCCTCTCCCTCAACGTGGGGACCGGGAAGACAATTCAGGTCCGACCGGACCACCAGCTGAGCACGCACAGTACCCTTGCACTCTATGGTGACCAGGATACCTTCACCTCAGCCCAAAAATTACAACGGTGGTCAGCCGAGCTGGGCCGCGTGCCGCAGAGTCGATTTCAAGGTCGTGAGATTGGCGGCGCGGGGCATTTTTGGCGTGAGGATGGAGTGGAGACTAGAGCGAGGAATCACTTAAGGGAATGGCTTCATCGGATTTAATACAGCTCCGGAGAGGTAGACCTGGATATCACATATCCATGGGAATGGTGCCTACATTTTGTGCCACGTTTGCCCTACAGGACGTTCTACAATATATAACCTTTACGACCCCTGTGCGACCAACGTACCCGGATATATGTATAATATTGTTAATCTGTACCTGGTGAAGTCATTCCAGCGTGCAAGAAAATGTGCGATGACAATTCCACACATTCTCACATGCAGCTGCATGTGAAGATCGATTTTGACAGGGTTGGCTTGTCCAGATGATCGTGGAGGAGTGGACTCTGCAGGGTGATAACATCGAGTCATAATTATACATTATATCGTAGACATCTATTCTACTTCTTATAATATCACAATTCGTACTCATAAATATTTATATTTACATTTATATATAATCAATTACCCCGGATTACTTGAATCTCACTAAATCCCGCCGGGCCGGGGAAATGCGCTAAATTGGGTCCTCGTGACGGGCTGACCGACTTTCCTTTCTTCCTTCTTTCTCAAACATTCCAGAATCTACAACTGTCTACGGATCTGAATACAATTAGTTTAAAGTCTCGAGTACTCTGTTTTCTCAACACTGTCAACTCCCATTCAAGAGGATCGTAAATCAAGATCCTGCAAGTGGGCCACACACCTCGGCTGGATGGCTTGCTCCCTCGATGCACAGGCCTGCTATGACGGTGTTGGGCGACTCCACAATAGTCCATTCGCAATGCCATCAACAAGACGACCACAGCACCGCGACTGCACAGCGTCGTTCATTGCGAAAGGCCATCTCCATTCCAGCAGTCTCATCGTTGGTCCAAGACTCGTGGAATTGGGTAGGTGAGACCTTCAATACGTATCGCGATGGCCTCTCCGTGGAACAGCGGAAACAGCGCGAGGAACAGGAAACCCGCAAACAACTTCTTTATCTGAGGATGAAAAATGTAAGAATCTCCATGCGCACACGTACCCTAGCAATGAGTATCGTGGTCAGAAGCTAACGCGACTTAGGCGGTCACATACGAAGAATGGAGCGAATGCGCCAGCGAACTCGACGTGTTAGAGAATAACAAGGCTTGGAAATACACCGTGGAATGTTCGGAGTATAATCCGCGGTTGGTGCATGAGAGATTACGACAGATGGAAGAGGCGCGTATCAGTTGCGACGTGAGTCGTATGCTGTTCCTCGTTCGGACCGCGCTCAGTCGTGATCTCGGCAAAATGAGCAATGCCTCTCTATACAGACACTCGCACATCGGAACGAAAGACCTAATCGATCGGTATATCACTGCCGCCTTAGATACCATTACGACTTTGGTAGATCTCTCGGTTCATGATCGGTGCGATGGGCTAGAGCTAAAGTACGTTCTGGACCAGCTTCTAGCGGCACGACAGGCGTTTGGTCGAAGTGCGCTGCTCTTCTCTGGAGGTGCCACCTTTGGTATGAACCATATTGGTGTTTTGAAAGCACTGTACGAGACTGGGCTCATTCCTCGTATCATCTCGGGTGCCTCGGCGGGGAGTATTGTATGTGCGGTCTTTTGTACACGCAAAGACGATGAACTGCCGGGCTTGCTGGACACGTATGCGCATGGGAATTTTGCTGTTTTCAATGAGCATGGTCAAGAGGAAAATATCTTTCAGAAAACGGCAAGATTTTTAAAGTTTGGCTCTTTCCTGGATATTTCACACCTAGCCAATACCATGCGGAACTGGCTCGGTGATATTACTTTCCAAGAGGCGTATAATCGGACAAGACGGATATTGAATATCTGTGTTTCCAGCGCTGATATCTATGAGCTTCCGAGGTTGTTGAACTATATCTCAGCGCCCAATGTATTAATTTGGTCTGCCGTGTAAGTTGCCTCTGACCAGTCCCTGCTATTGGGAAATGATCTTGAAACCCAACGCTAATTACCGAGATGCAGTGCTGTCTCTTGCTCCGTACCACTTGTGTTCAGGCCATTCACACTGATGGCAAAAGATCCATTGACCGGTGAAGCAGTGCCTTGGAATGATCTTCATAAGCAGTATATCGATGGCTCCGTTGACGGCGACCTCCCAATGACACGACTGTCCGAGATGTTCAACGTCAACCACTTCATCGTCTCACAGGTCAATCCTCACGTGGTACCATTCCTACCGAAGGAGGACGGCCCAGTCAGCGTGGCCGAGCAAGCTTCATCCTTTGTCCCGCGATGGTTGAATACGATGACACACCTCGCCAAAGACGAGATGCTTCATCGGATGACTGTTCTCTCCGAGCTAGGGGTATTTCCAAACTCAATGACCAAGTTCGCCTCGATCATGAATCAGAAATACAGTGGTGACATCAACATCTATCCCGAGCTCATCTCATCCAACTTTCCTCGAATCCTAGAAAATCCGACGACTGAATTCATGGAGCAGGCCTGCTTGAGCGGAGAAAGGGCAACATGGCCCCGGCTAAGTCGTATCCGCAATGCATGCGCCATCGAGCTTGCATTAGACAGAGCCATCCAGCAGATGCGGGCCCGTGTGGCTTTCAGCCCAGGGCAAGTCAATTTGAGATTGCAGGAATCAACCCGTCACTCTACCGAGCCCTCTCTAGAGAACGGAAGTGCGGGAAGAGGACAATTTCGCAACAGGAGACGCGGCTCACACAGTCATGAGTTAGAAAGAATGCGATCGCGACGACTATCTCATAGCGATCCGTCACAAGAACTAAGAAAGGCACAAAGCACAGTGTCACTTGAAAGCCCACCTTTCAACGTATCAAATATGGCATCTAATGATCTAATGTCCATGCGAACCCGACCGAGAGCCCACCAGCGTCGATCAACAACCTCCTTAAGCAAAGGATTCTTCGCGACTGGATCTGCTAGCGACGAGGAAGAAGTGGAGGAGCCGACAGATGACGAGCGACGAGGATTGCCCTTCGCAGTCGGCCCCCTGTCGTCTAAACACAGAGCTTCCTGGGATGCATCTTACTACGCCGAAGACGGCCCACGAAGTCCAGTCCGATCCCGGCGATCATCATTTTCTTCGGGCAGGTCGCAAAGATCCGGACCAGGCCGACGAGGTTCTCCAAAACAAGTCTTTGCACCATCACCTCGTGAGATTTCCATGGCTTTGTCTCCGTCATCGCGCCACCTGCTTAGCATGACACCGAGCATTCACCATGGCTCCCCTGACTCTCTCACGCGTAAGCCGTGGCAATGATACAAACAGGAATGGGCATAAGCCCATAGATTAACTCCCATCCATCCCGCATGTCAATCCATAATCTGACATGCATATCTTGAACAGACGCCAGTCCGAAGGATGCAAAACAGAGTTCATTCTAAACATGACCATCCCGCGTCGTGTCCGGAAAACACGTTGAACGCGACTAGAACGCCAAATACTAGTGTCTGCACCTTCTTATGTACCCCCGTTTACCTTTCGGGACTCTTTTCTCTATCTAGACAAGTCTAAGGCTACGGAGTACTGTTGTCACATTTAGGGCTGTTTCCTTTTGTTTTACTTTAAGGAAGATAGACCCCTTGGCGCTAGCCATCATCTATGAGTGAGACGTGGCGGTCTCATGAATGTTTATATCGGAGACATGCAGTGGCGTAGGGATTGTATATACTTGGTTTGAAGGGAAATATCTTATGCCCTGTTCTGCTTCTTATTCTGATTCTACATACATAATAGTACGTACTATAGCATGAAGCAAGTTCAAATGCAGATCGACAGCAACTTCTACTTAACAATATGAAATTCCGCCTTTGGCGCTCTTCAAGTTCTGATGACTAAAACTTTCGTATCCGTCAGGAGTTACTATTAGTTGGTACTAAGTAGTGTACAATATTCTTGATTTTCCATTCCAGACGCTGTCTGCCCATAGAAGTACTACTCATTTGCTTCAGAAGGCTATACTAGTAAATAGGATGTAGGAGCTCAGAAACATAGTACTAGATAGTAGGTATTATGGTAATCATGTCTGGTTCGCAGTCTGGTATGATTTCTTGACCATACTCCAAATCCGTAATCCTCTAGCCAAGAACTAAGACACGGCGAAGAGCGGCCTGACAACAGTGACAGTACCACACGCGACTAGACGTTTTTTCCAGACGGAGTTATCTTGTGAGCAGCCAACGAGGATTCACATGTGGAGGTCGGCAAACCACGAAGGGGAATCATCGGCGGCGATGGGGTTTCTGAATTGCTGCACGAGACAGCCCAATTTGACTTTATACTTGGACACCAAAATGATATTCAAAAATACAGACACGTTCTACCCCCAACTCATCATATTAGTTAATCTACCTGACTCACATGAAGCTGCCTCGATTCAGTCATTTGATCCTGCATATATTTCAACGAAGGATTTCACAGAACTTCTTCAGCGCAACTCAGGAGATGGCGATCCTTAAGTCATGGTTCCACATATGCCACTAAAGACCTGCCTGGTGGGGTCTGGACTGTTAGGGCCCGCCGTGAATTTTGCCCGTTTAGTTGCCAGGCTGACGACGCGCAGTGGAATCAGGCGAAAGTTTGATACAAACTCGCGACATCCATACTCCAGACTCATCTGCTGTACCCTGTGAACTACCGTACGGGTCAAGACATGAAAAAAAAGGGCCTGGAACTCGATCGCAATGAATTATGAAACGATACAACCCCCTTAAGCCTTTGCCACATGTTTCATAGCTGTCAAAACTTTGACGGATCTTCGAAGGATGAGTTTTGAAGTTGTGATTGAATTTTGGAGCGTTGTTCATCATGCTTTCGGCGTACCCCGTTGCCATGGGGGATGGACACGGTGGATTCCCCCATACACCAAGTTCTTCCCAGTATGAACAAAGAAGCCGAGTTACCAAGGTTCAATTAAGTCACAGTTCATTTCCAGCCCTGAAATGAAGCGCCAAATACAACCGAAGTGGTCCATCTGCCGATCACCAAGGAACTATTGGCTACAATGTTATCAATCAGCGGGATTCGCCTGCCGCGCGCAACTTTCAAGTCCACTTTGTCTGCTGGCAATCCCCACAATTTTCCTGCCTTGATACATGGACGGTATCAGCCAGTGTGGCGAGTGTGGAATTCGTGATGGAAGGATTCCAGGCGCCTCCAGCGGCCAGTGTACTGCGCAAGAGGAAGAAATAGAGTTCTGATCATCCTGGTCATGGCTGCAGGGATCTTGATATTGAGATGGATCATCTTTACCTTTCACTTTTTGAAGTTTCCAAATTATCAGCTCGGAATTACCGATATTTTTGGTTCTAGACTTGTACAAATCAATAAGTCAAATCAGAATTGCTTACTAGATCGAGATTAAGCTCGCCGGCGCATTTCCTACTCTCGGCCGGACCTGTCCATCTTAGATATTTGGAAAAGGATCCATTTCTGGCAGGTTTCTTGAATATCTGCGAGATTCTACCCTGATGCGGTCAGACCACCCCGGCATTTGGATATACATGGAACATGATCGCCAGTCTACTCCGTGTTCCGTATACGAATGGACTGCCCATTCAAGCAGTCTAAGCGAATGTCGATACTTGCTCTGTTCTCACTGGTGCGGCTCGAGCCCCGTTCAATGGTTCCCAAGCCATATGTGGAGTAATTAGAGGTTGGTACAGGACGTGCAAGAAAATGGACCTGGCTGGGTTGCCGAGTCCCTGCCGGTCCCTGGTACCTGACAAGACCCTCAGGTGCATGAATCCGCTATCCTTTTAGCCGCTGTAGCTTATCACTGGCCAAGCATGTTAAGGACTTGCCCCTTATGGGTCACTCCTGTTCCAACGATCGACATCCAGGCCTCCATCTCTCCATACACATCTGGACGGCCCAGCCTCCATGGAGGCAAGTCATTGAGCTCATTGCCCGATCACGGAGTCTCCATCACGTTTGAGGACCCAGCTGCCTAAATGGACCCGCGGCTCGCATTGAGTGATTGCCCCGGAGATGCGTAGCTCTATAAAGAATACCATAGTTCCGCCGCGCCGTCCATCATAGAATAAAGTATTCATCGTTTTCCTGCTTTTCATCATACTTCAGCTTATATTTCGATAGCAAGTGTGATAACAATAAGCTTCCGTTCTTTTATATCTCGATCTTTATATATAAGTCAACAACAAACACCACAACCACAATGAAGTACACCGGTGTCACCGCTATGGGTTTGATGGGCTGTGCCCTCGCCCTGCCTCAGGGTCCTCCCCTTCCTCCTCAGGCCTCTGGCTCCGTCCTGCCTATTCCATCTGAGCTGCCTACTCCCTCGGGCCCAATTCCATCAGGCTTCCCAACTCCTTCTGGCCCTCCTCCCCCTCCTTCCAGCAGCCTCGAGGCCCGTCAATTCGGACTCCCATCCGACCTCCCCATTCCTTCTGGATTCCCCAGCTTCTCTATTCCTTCTGGACTCCCTACCGGCCTTCCCTTTGAGAAGCGCCAGTTCGGCGTGCCCTCCGGCTTCCCGACTAGCTTCCCGACTCCCTCGGGACCTCCTCCCTCCGGCTTCCCGACTCCTTCTGGCCCTCCTCCTTCCGGCAGCTTGGAGGCTCGCCAGTTCGGTTTCCCCACTGGATTCCCCTCCAGTTTTCCTAGCTCCTCTATCCCTACCGGTATCCCCACCGGTCTTCCCTTCGAGAAGCGTCAGTTCGAAGAGCCCACCGGCTTCCCTACCCCCTCGGGGCCCATCCCTACTGGAACTCCCTCTGGAACTCCCTCTGGAACTCCCTCTGGAACTCCCACCGGTTTCCCCGGTTTCCCTTTCCCTCCTGCCCGCGCTTAAATAGCTAATAGTCTTTGAAGACTGTGCGCGTCGAGCTAGGATTGTGAAATGAACGCGGGAACTGCAGCTTAACGTGTTTTTGTGAATATACCTAGACGATACCGATGTACAGTGTTCGAAGTCTGATTTGATTTTGATTTGATTGAATTAGATTTATTTTTTTTTCTTATTTTTTTGTCATTTATTTTTCATGTACGACATATGGGCCACGGGTATAGATGGATTGGACGTTTTGAAATACTCAATGACAGCCGCCAGTATACGCAGGCCTCATTGTTTTTGCTGACTTATCTTCAATACAACCTTTTTGCTAAGGCAATACATTCGTTTGATTCCAATATCTTTGTGGTTTCGTATACTTCCGAGAAATGTAAAGTAGACTTCCATTCTTCAGAAATGAACGTTCGTAAACTGTGCAAATTGGGCCAATCGGCTTCTGAACCAAAGAAAGATGTACAACGATCGCCGACGCTCTGACAGATAAACACCATGAAATAAAATGGATTGGCTGAAAATTGCCCTTGATCGAGACTATGAATAACGTCATCTGTGAGATCCAAAAAATAGACCGATATCGAACAATCCACAGCGTAGCGATGGAAACGTCATTCTGTTTTGGCACATTTCTCAAAATTGGACTCTTGGCGTGCTTTGTAGATCACGGTTTCGGATCTAAACCTTATGCTAATGCAAGTATTTCGCAATCCAGGTCATATCTTCCAAGATATCGAGTCGAGGTTGGCTCGAAGTATGGGTCGTGTTAAATCGGGGTTATCTCCTTGTAAGGTTAGGGTGTCAAATGCCATTTCTTTTTATTTACCGTCGTCTTCACCTCGATCTGTTTTCTTTTATATATATAATACAAGAAGTGCGGCTGCTATTCTTGCAGCCCACTTGCGAAGGCCAAAAGAAAAAAGCCACTGTATTCTGAATACCAAACAATCTTATCAAAATTCCAGAATTGGCCAGTTGGTTATTGGAAATTGGCGATGCCCGAGGCGCGCTCGCGGTGGCCCTTTCAGGGCTCGCTCGGGCACATGCGGCCATTTTGCCAGAAACACGAAGGCGGTCTGCCCAATGTTTGATCATGAATTTATACAATTAGATAGATAGATGAAGACTATTCCATGTCATTTTAGAGGTCCCTCCGCAGAATGAAGTTGAACACGAAGTGTGGGATATTAGGACTCGGATCATTTCAAAGTGCTGGAATCGAAGGAACGTTGAGATTGTGGTGTTCTAGCCACCCGTGATACTAGATTAAGAACGACCTAATCTCTTTTTATAGATATAGAAAGAGATTTATAATTAGGAAAGTAAGATTTGGGGGAACTTGAACAATTTAATTGCTATGTTATGGTATGGTATGAAAAGCATCAGTACTCTGTGGGGCTCAGCATTATGGGCAACTTCTTACCATCCCCGAGTCGTTTGCGTCCTTTTTAATTCATCCTGTATGCTCAATTTCATCTTCGCGTCGTGCCTAGGCGGGTTATCAAATGAAATTTAGCATCATTCAAGCTTTGCCGCTCCCCAGTCGCTTATCAAATTCTTTCTTGGCCGCCTGAAGCCTCTTGATGCGAGGAGCTAGGTCATTCCTGCCCTTCTTCTGCTTTCCGAAATAAATCGAAGGAATATGGGGATAATCTGAAAGCTCACACCCAGCATCTTTAAAAAGTTTCCACATACGAGTGCAAGACGCCGAATGAAATGTCGGTATGTTTCTATCGGTAGGATTCCAGCTGCCTGGAAATCCACATGAGGTACATCGATGTGAACATATCAAAAACTTTGCTGGGATGTGATAGGTCCAGTGTGGGTTTTCATCGATTTTCCTTCCGCCACAATTCGCCCTTGGACATTGTATTTCAATTTCACTGGGAAGATCACCGTAAATTTTGGGATTGCAACGGGGGTAATACGCGAATACATCGTCCAAGACCTCTCGCTTACAGCCAGAGCATTTCCGAGGCACCACACTATTGGGTCGTACCCCGAGGACAAGCAAATCGTCAACACTTGACTTTCGTGGGCGAGAAATCTTTATTCCATAGAGGACCGAGACAGCGAAGACCAGTTGAACAATGCCAAGATTTTTGGATTGCTCTTACCCTGGAGGTAATAAGCAATTTCTAGCTGCTTGCGTGTATGGATTGGCCGTCCCTGCGTCTTGAGACCAGGCTGCTTCGAGAGAAATGTAGCTAGTACTGGCGGAAGCTCCTCCTAGGAGTAAAGATTGACCAGACGAGACGCTTGGAGAGCTGTCACGGTATTCCGGAGGAACTCTTCATAACAGCAATTGGTAAATTGAATATCAAATGCGAATTCCTTGCAGGCGGAAGTCATGTACTCTCGCATCTCCATCCAGAACCCATGAACGGATTTAGAACGTGTTTTACGCTGGATATATTGTTAAGCAACCAAACCAATGTGAAAATGACGATTTGGGTGATGATACTTGGGCCCTATCTTCAACCTCAGTTCTATTCCCAGATACATCCCCAGGGGAAGGACTATCTTGATCAAGAGCTTTTAAGACGCCTGACTGAATCACAAGTTTTGAAATTGTCTCTTCTTCCTTCCTTCGTGAAGCGAAGTATCGACGAGTTCAGATCAAAGTAGTGGTGTCCCTGAAATGCAGTTTCCAGTTCTATCAGGGCTTGAAATTTGTGGGAGTCTCTTTGAGACTTGGCACATTTCGTCAAGGAAAGACTTTGAATGAGCAGCGGACTCTCTTGGTACAATTTCGGTGGAATCAGGAGTCCACCTAAAGGGGCTGCTACTTTCAATGAGATATCTTGCCTCGCTCCGACGGAATCTCGAAATGGTTGGATTGACTTATCCTGGTTTTTGACCCTGAAAAAAAAACTGTGGATGGTGGACAAAGATAATAAAGCGCGATAGGTGTTTCTGGTCCTCGCTGAGTTCTAGGCCTAACTGGACGCCATCATATTCACCCCAAAGGGGTAGAATCACAAGCCGATGTTTCAAGAGCCGCTCCATTCGCGACCTCACTTTAGAGCCCCAGCAGATCTCAACTACCGCCTGCATATGATTGCGCAAACCAGTGAGAAACATCTCATGGATATGACAAAGATCGGCTGGGTAGACGTTATCGACTGTTTCGTTGTCATCTCGCCGAGCAAAATGATCAAAAAGTAAGCAATTTTTGGAAGAAAAGCCAGCCCTGTTGATCTGTAACATCGAAGGATTCGACCCATCATCCGTAGTATCTCGTCGGGGATCATAGCAATTGAAGGTAGGGTTAAACAGGTGACATACTACAGCAGAAGTCAACGAGCCACTTGGTCGAACCAGAAATGCAGAGTCGCGCCTCACCCCCCTAGCAGTCCACCAGTCGTCTTCGCATCTCCGAAATCCTTCAAATTCCTTATCTATATCCCAAACAGGTGTGCTTCCTAAATCTTGAGTCCGTAAGGCTCGATTCAACAGGTTTGTATTATCAACGCTTTACTCACCTCGATGTTTCTTTCCGAACTGTTGGATCATTGGCCAAAACTTGGCCAATGTGCTTTGAATGTCGCCAGACTCCGGCGGGGGGGTTCGATTCAGTAGGATCATCAAGCCACAGAGTACCATAGAACTGAAACATCTCTGAAGCATCAGAAAGTATACCATGGAAGTGAGGAATGACGCTGCGAAGCAGGGAAGCTGCAGCACTGCGGTAATCCTAGACTTGACGAAGAATATCGTGAACAGCTGTGCGTGTCGAAAAACCTCGGTGGGATATCACAGAGATACATAGTTGAATATGCTGGGAAGCTGGATGGCGAAAGAGGCGAGGATGGCTACTAGTGACCTAGACGTACTGGGTGCCTAGTGAATCCCAAGGTCAGAATCACCCGTAGACTTGACGGCTGCTGCCACGGAGTTATGGTATTTAAACCTCACTCCAAATAGTCAGACCTCCCGCGCTGTTATATTGCTTTTGAACTTGGAAATTTTGTGGTAGCTGCTGCCCAATGGGTCTCTCATTTCAGTACATACATGAATCACTGGTTATAGAAGCAAGAAACCCTTCTTGAAACAGTGATTTTGATATAAATTTCCACTCGACGTATTTTTTTTGCCCCGCTATCGAGGTACGGCAAAATTTATACTGCCTCCTGGCTGTAATCACTGTATTGAGTAAGCCTCATGCTAGGATACTCTCTAGTTCCGGCATCGAATCATGCAGTAGAGGGCCACCTCTGTATGTTATGATACCATCTGGCCTCACGAGGATAGCACAATCCTCATCCGTAGAATTCAACTTCTTCCAGACACCATTCACATCTTCCCAACCTCCCTCTCCATCTATCAGTTCGAGTTGGTAGGGTACACGAAAATCCTTCAGATATTCCCACTTTAAAGAGGAATTCGCCAAAAGCAGAAAATGCTGCGACTGGATCAAATCTCGACTAGAGATAGTAACATCAGCCCGCCGCAGCCAAAAATGAGGCAGATAGTGTCCCGGAATGGTAGAAGGATGGTAGTGAATGATATCAAATTCACCATCTGGCCCAATCTGACCATCATGATTATTTTCATCCCCTTCCTTCTTAATATCAACGGAAGGATAAAACCATCCCATCTCAGTTCCTAGAGCACAGAATTCACCATCTAGAATTCTCTGGGCTCGTCCCACATCACGGTGTTTCTGGGCATACTCAGGATGAGATTTATTGAAAAATGCGTCCATAGCTAGTTGATTCTGCGCACTCGATTGCTCTGGCGATACACCAATTGCTCGATCCATTGCATCTCCATGACTTCGCAGGTTGAAGAGACTTGAATAAGCAACGCGCTTAGCGATTGGACGTCTCTCTTCTTCATAAGAGTCAAGAATTGAGCTATTGTCTTTAAATATCCCGCGCAGGGTATATGCAATCTTCCAAATTAGATTGAAAGCATCCTGTACTCCAGTATTCATGCCCAAAGCGCCCCAAGGTGGTATTCGATGAGCTGCATCACCGACCAAAAAGGCTCTACCACCTTTACTGCGAAATTTCTCAGTGACAATGCTCCCGACATACCAATGACTCACGCTATGGAGGTCAATTTGGAGGTCAGGTAAATCAAGCGTTTTTCGGATGCGACTGATCATAGCATCTGTATCGAATCTTTGAGGGTCATCTGGTAGCATTGCACAGCCAAAATACCATTCCTCGGTACTGGGATTCGACGGGAAAGGTCCGAGAGGATACAGGTAACCGGACCTGATACTACCTCCGAGGGAAGGATTGATAAACCAGCTGATGAATGCATTGGGATTTGGATGAATTTTCGAAAGAGGGGCATGAAAATGAGCCGATACCATGTCGAATATGTCTTTTTCACCTTCCCACGCGATTCCGAGTTGATCAGCCATCATGCGGCCGCCATCTGATCCGAGAACGTATTCTGCTTCCCAGTCTTCATGTGTACCATCTTCATTTCGAACAGTGACAATTACTTTTTCTGACTGTTCAGTAACGGTGAGAACTTCAGTGGAATGTTTCAGACCATCTGGGTTAAGTTCTCTTGCCCGATTGAGTAGAATCAGCTCGAGACGAATCTGGGGGAGAATTCTGTATGAGCAAGGACTAGCCTCCTCATATCGAGCTCTATACTCGCCCCCTCCCCATGCATTACGACAGTAAATCTGCTGTCCGTGAGACCCTAGACTCGTGTACCACGCCGTGTGACTAACAGTCTCCGGGGGTGCGCTTTGGCGCAGGACTTCATCTTCCACGCCGATGTGACGGAATATTTCCATTGTTCTCTGGTTCAAACCACATGCTTTTGGATGTATTGACGTTCCGGGGTGACGCTCGAAAAGTACATGGGGAACACTCTGGAGTGAAAAAAGAATTGAGGAGACTAGGCCTACAGGACCACCGCCGACGATGATGACTGGGGGCATGCTGGGGTGGTCAATATCAACCCTGGCTGGGACAACAGTATCTTGGCTAAAATCAAATCATTGGTTTGGGGGAAAACTGAATAAATCGAGGCAAAATCTTGTGATTCTAACTGCCCCCTCCTCCTCAATCCCCTCCATCTCCACCTCTTACTACTAATTCCTGCTAAGATGTGGGATAATAGCCCCGCCTCGGACTGCCAAGATTTGTTGGACAGAATGATCCAGTTGACCCTGTCCATTAAATTGTAAATAAAATAAATGTGACGCTCTGTAATTCTTACCAACCTTGATACATAAACTGACTGTTCAAAAGTGTGTATGTAGAAGCTCCCGAGTAAACAAAGCAAAGGGTGGCTTCGCCCGATCTGCCGTCAGAAAGCAAAGTACATAATTTGCTAAAAATATCATTAATTAGTTTGCATATTAGAGAAATGCAACGTCGTGCAAAATGTCGACTAAGTTTCTATTATCGGCCTCAACTTCACCCAAATTGCTGCTAATTAAGGAACAAGTCATCTTGTCAACCCGCCGATCGCCCCGCTCAGCTGCGTCCGTCCCGGCGGCAATGCATCTACTTTATTGGTTGATAGTTGAGTATGCCAGCTGCGATGCACCACTACGTGCATTCGGACCTTTGCTTCATCGGCTGCGCGGCGAGAATATGTACTGGATGTGTTGGTGAACAAGCTTTATATCAGGGCGCCTTCCGAAGCTCTGACATTTCTCATCAAGACAGTTTACTTCTCTTCTCATGTTTTGTTTCAGAGAAGGTCAGATGCTTATTCTTTGATTGCTATCGTTTTTGTTGTGTTTCTTGTAAATTGCTTCCTTGCCTGTTCAAGTTTGCTTTGTGTCTTTTCAGCTTAACTCAACCTACCTCTATACACTTATTGGCTCGCCACCCATCCACCATCTTGGACATCCTTGCTCATCAAGACCCTGTTGTATCCAATCCAATTTGGTATCACTGTTCCTGTTGGTTCGATCTTTCCCGCACATGCAGTTCCCAGTGCGGTCGAAAACGTAAGGTCTGGATCCTGATCAGAAGAGCCCTTGTTGATCTCTTGACGTCGGCGGCTTTCACCCTGGAGGTTCATAAGTGCTGAGACAGAGAAATACCCGGAGAGATCCCATCTTTCTGTCTCTCAGTTATACTTTCTATCGGAACCTCATTGAAACGAATGTTATCTGCAGGCCCCAAAGCAGGACAGTTGCGTATCACAGGTCCATCAACACATTCACGATCAAAATGAGCAGCGCTGTCACCAAGCCGCTCTCTATTTTCCGGAAGCCGGAAAGCCCTCAGCCTCTCCACGCTCGATGGGGCGATGTTTCTATTACGGTTCCCACTGATGGCTCATGGAATCAATACGATAATCCTCACCGTCCTGCAAAGGGACGACAGCAATATGGACCAGGCTTTATTCCAGATATCTCTCCGACAGACCAGACCAAAACTTCTTTAGGAGAGGAGGAACTCAGAGAAGATCAAGAAGAAGCCACCTCTTCTGAGAAGTCTTCTGTCTCTCGTCGCAATTCACTCTCACTGGGGGCACTGCGACCCGGTCGACTTTCGGTCCGTCTAGCATCTCGTCCAAAACAACTTCGAGATGAGCAGAAGCGACCGGACTTTGCATACAAACAAGTTCGCAGAGACTATCCAGCTGAGGTCACCGAGAATTCTGTACAAACTTCCACCAGATTTCGGTATATTCCCACCAACGGCAGATATCTCGAGGATATTCCATCCCCTCGAAGCCAATCAGCACAGTCATTCCGTGGCTCTCGCGAACGACGCGATTCCTTCTCAGATAGGTTTGAGGGGAAAGACAGCGGTCGCCAATCGAGTCTAGGCAGGGAATCTCCTTATATCGAGAACGACCGAAGCAGTTTGAGATCTAGTGTTGGAGGCAGCTCCGATGGATCCGGTTCTAGGCTTAGTTTTGGATTACCTCCTCGGAGAAGAACTTCTCTATTTGTGGCGGCGGATCGAAAAAGGTCATCATCTTTGAAGCCGATGACTATGGCTATGGTTCCTGATCCCGAAGATCTTTATGAATGAACGATGGATGTTTTCAACACATGAGTGAAGATGAAACGGCTCTCCAACACCGGTTATTTCGTTTCAAATAATTTGTTTATGAGTTTATTGATTCTTTTGGTTATTATCATGGCGCGGCGTAAAGAATGTCAGCATTAACAGGCGTTTAACGGGCAATTGAAATACTTAAATTTCGGTTTATACATATTCTCTCTAAAACGCGCATGAGCCAATATACATTGCAGTTCCGAGGTAAGCAAGGATGCATGAACGCTGGGAACTTTCTAGACGGTGAACTCAGAGCTTCCGCGAATTCAATGGTAAATAATATTTAGATAAGTATTGTCAATGCACATTCAATCATTTCAGAACTGTAGCGACGATGTGGTCAAGTCTCTTGTTGCTACCTACATATGTGGGATACATAGGAACGTTTCTGTGGGCTTTTCCTCAACAGTGGTCCTGTAGTCTAGTGGTTAGGTTAGTTACCCTTTCAACTCTGGAACCCACCATTTCTCTTACTAACAGATCATCAATAGGACGTCAGGTTTTGAGATCAACCTTCTGAAATCCCCGGTTCGAACCCGGGCAGGACCTTCCTTTCTTTTTTTCTTCGTTAACATTCTCACGTGTTTGATGGTCATCATACCTTTTCTGGATCGTTGCGTCATCTAATTGGTCCATTAGTCTAGTGGTTAGGTTAGTACTTCCTTAGTACCATCACCCAATTGAATCCCCTACTAACAATTCTCAAATAGGACGTCAGGTTTTGAAATTAACCTTCTGAAGTCCCCGGTTCGAACCCGGGATGGACCTCTTCACTTTCTTTTTTTTTTCTTACTTCTTTTCGTCCCTGCCTTCTTTTTGTTCTTTTTATTCCGTCCGAGTGGAAGGAAAGCCATTGATTTTTAAAGCGCCAGCTCCCTTCCCTATACCCCGTCAAAGCCGCCTTGAAAATGACCACACCTCCAAAGCTCTCGGGCAATTGATCGAGGCGCCCACTTACATGCGAGTTGCGGGTTTTTATAGTTTACTATTCTTTTCTCAATGCGCGCGAGTAATCCATGTAACATTCTACGATATATAAACTGTGTATGTGCTAGTAGCACGCCATGGCTTGCGATGGTGAAATAATAAAACGAGAGTATACAAATCGCTGGTGCCCTTTGCTAAAAGATATATATTTCTCTGCAGGCTCTATCATTCCCGTGGCTGACGTCAATCTGATCAACGTTTTATTAGAATACCATAATTTGATCCATCTACTACCCAAGCAGTCCATTGGCGGACACAAAGTCCATATTACGATCTTAGCTACAATCTGAGCGAACTATACAAGGCAAATTGGTCACCATGACGATAGAGTATACATATGCAATGCAAAAAAGATCCAGCAGAACATATTTTGGAGACTTGCCCTATTTCAACCAGGCACCTAATTTCATTCAAGAATATTACTCAGGCGGTTCAATCTATAGCAATTGAGCTCTTAATAGCAATCATTCATCATGGCGGATGCCGTGGTTCAGCTCCGATGTGGTGTGAAGGTACGCATGTTTCACCAGCTGCATACCAGTCAAGTTTTCTAACAGGTCAATACTAGACCGATAGTTGGGGGAAGAAGGGAAAAGAATCAGTAGTCGCTCAGCTATGGTCTCGAACACCGGGTGCGGGAAGAATTGACGAATCTCAAACATACTCCGAGGTCATTCCCTCCGGTCAACGCCGCGATCTAACCGGGAAAATTGAGGAAGAATGAAGGCTAACTGGAAATCCAGATGTGGATGGGAACATATCCATCTAACCCAAACTATCTTCTATCGACCGGTGAACAACTTGGTGACTACTTGAAGAAGAACCCCCAGCTGGTGGCCAAATCAGTGCTGGATCGATACGGACCTGAGGTTCCATTTCTACCCAAAGTGAGAAACACACTTGATACTCACCACCATTGAAAGTCTCAAAAACTAATAGACCAGATTCTATCTTTCAGCAAGGCCCTACCACTGCAAATCCACCCTGACCTGACTCTCGCCGCAAAACTACATGCAGAGGATCCTAAAAAGTTCGGCGATACAAATCATAAACCTGAGATTGCCATTGCGTTGTCCAAGTTTGAGCTCTTTGCTGGTTGGAAGCCATTGAAGGACATACAAACCTTATTCAAGCTAAATCCTCTGGAGAAGTTCGTCCCCTCGACTGGAGATTTCAACGATGAAACACTACGACAGGTATGTATAGGACTACTAAAAGCTCCTCCAAATATGGTCGCATCAACCATCAAAGAGCTCCAAGCAATTCCCGAGTCCCATTTCGGTCCAGACCCGTATATCCCCGGTCTTCTTGATCGACTTAACAAGCAATACGGCGAATGTGATAATGGCAATCTTGTCGCCGCTCTACTGATGAACTACCTCACCCTTGGACCTGGTGACTCCGTCTTCGTCCCCACAGATAGTATCCACGCCTATCTTGAAGGAGATATTGTGGAATGTATGGCCCGCTCAGACAATGTCATTAACACAGGATTCTGTCCAGCTCCAGAACGCGATTGCGTCGAGCTATTCGGGCGGGCCCTTTCATTCATACCGCATGACGCACAGGGCGCACTTTTACCCCGACGAAAAAGCGACAAGGGAATGCATGGGAAAACAGACGTCTATGCACCACCCATCAGTGAATTTGCGGTATTGTGCACATGTCTCGGAGCAGGCGAGAAGGAGACGCACAAGGCTATTCTCGGCCCTAGTTTGATGATCGTTACGAAAGGTTGCGGGTCTATGATGATTCCGGGAAATCAGACAATCGAGTTGAAAGAGGGATATGTTTTCTTCGTTGGACAGGGCGTTGCGCTGGACTTTAGCACCGATAAGGGGTTGGCGGTTTACCGCGCATACGCGGAGTAGTTGGCTCCAACGAGGTACAAGTTAGTATGCAACCGTGTACAATGTAGGCAAAGTTACCGCTGTTCGAACCCTCTCTGGTGGGGGTGTATGGGTGTCGAAGTTTTGTCATGGTACAGGTCGGTTGCGTGCTTCCTTTGATTTTTTCTGTATACCTGCATTTCGCTCAAATCATCGTGGAACACACGGCATCAGTATGTACTTTGAACCCCACCGGGAAGCACGGAGTACGGAGTATATCCCGGAATAATGGCAGTTGGTGTTGATTTGGAGTGCCGGATGTGATTCGCCTCATTCTCGAGGCGGTTGCATCTGACCAGTTAAAAGCGTTGTTAAGTGTTGGTTGATTGTGGTTGGCTGGGATGCACGAGATGCTTCATGCAGCGGTACGGCGGATGCACAACGATGGAGGGGGTCAGACTTCGTGGGAAAGAAAACCAAAAAAGTGGCTAATCGGTGCTAATGTTGGCTAATTATGGGCCTTTTGATGCTATCTATAGTCCGTCAATTACTATCTTTAATTTTTTCTGTTGCTTGAAATGGATTTAGAAACAAATCTTACCTGAAACCGGGTCCTTTGTGGCAGCAAAGCTTCGCGCTCGGGCGACCTCGTATGAGAGGACATCATCCTATATTACTAGTATCAATCCCATGATGACCACATAATTTTGAAGCAGAGACTTTCGAGTCTTTTCTCTTTTTATATTCTGATTTACACTCTCCAGGGCTGGCCACGTTTGGGAAACACAGGCTGGTACTTGTTGAGTGTGGATTAACCCTAGTACACTAGTGTACACTATTCGTTTCTCAATTCGACTTCGCATGATTCCTAGTCGTCTCTAGATTGGGATTATCACACGAGCAACTTTGAATTGATCCAATTGACCCCTCTCAAATTGAATTGCCTCGTGCTTTCTATTGGGTGCCAACTACCAACACATCCATCCTTGCCAGTAGGTACCCGAATGTCGCTTCGCCATTTGGGGAAGTGATAATGCACGCTAACACTCTCCATCCCCAAACTAGTGACGGGGTTACTGTACCTTTTCTCCAAAAAGGAGCGAGCCAAAAGAAAGAACCAACAAGCGGAACGTACCGCAGAGGTTCAAGTTCCCCCTGCATATAGCCGGAGGAATAACTATTATGATCATCAACCTCGATCTGCCCATCCCCGGCCGCTCTCATCTTTTGCCCCGGATTATCGACAGTCACAATATTTGCCGCGGGCATCGATGGACCAACCTTCGCTGCCAACCTATGATCCGTCAAAGTATCAACCCATCCGACCTATCTCCACCCCCAATGCCGATCCCTACACGTCGTACATGTCGTCTAGGGGCCAGCCTTCCCGTCTAAATAATGTCCATTACAACGATGGCCGTTCATCGATTCAGCGAACGGCCGATCGTCAGGCTACATACTCCACTTCGACTGCACGTCGACAGTCCGCTATGCCATATCAAGCTCGTGCGTCTGAATCACGGTCTCGCCCAGCTGAAGGTAGAGAACGAAGTGCCTCAGAACCCATGCCTTTGCAGGAGAACACACGAGGCCAACGTCGACCCAAACCTGTACTGTCGCGATTGATCACGAATTTTGGATGATCTTCATAGGTGATTGGATGATGATACGAAGGAGACTAGCCAAGAACTTGAACATGGGAATTTTCAAGGAGTACTAGTTCGCTTTTTTTTTTTTTTGTTCTCTCTCTCCCTCTCTCTCTCTTTCTAACGACTGTTATGAGCACGATGGTTTAGGGCGTTGATAATCCCTGAATATGGGATCAATATGGATATCAATAAGATTTATTCACGAAACTCGAAAATAGGGAATCAAAAGTGATATCAAATATATTCCGTATTGGACAAAGACATTCTGACAAGGAAAAACCTTTTTATGATTTAATATTTTGATTAAAATCCTTCGTAGCGGAGTAGTCTGGCGCTTGTTTGTCCGAGCTGCTCCGTGTATCAGCCGAGCAATCTAAGGTGAAACCTCGACTCCACGAGAGCTTCGAACAACAAATCACGTAGAACCTCCCGAGGTAGACGAGGTCGTCTGCTTCCACTGTCGATCCCCGCACAGCAAAGATCGAGACTCTTCCCAAACAGACGCCTCCACTGTCTGTGCCGCTGTCGATCGTGCATCCATTCTGTCACTTGGGCCATCCCACTTCCCTCGATTCCCCGTGAACCCTACTCCGTACATACTGTACGATGTGTGAATCTAACCCCCCCTCCCCTTCTCGCTGCAACCCTCGGGGCTCCGGCGCCTAAAAGATAAGCTCCGGAAGACCTGCCACGAGGACTAACGGGTCGATCTAACCTTGTTGAATTCCGAACCAAGATTCTCCCTTTCGCCCCTTGGTGGAGGTGGAACCGTGCGTGGTAGCTATTGAAGATACATTTCCCTTTGACTGACTTCGTACTGTACGTAGACAAAGAAGTGAACTGACAGGAGACTCTTTTCACTCATAATGATCTCCACCCATCAGTTCAGAAATCCACTGCGTTGCAGGGATCGGACTGCGCCATAGTGAAACATGGACACTTTTTCGTCAACGTCCATGGCGGATCCTCCCCTCTTCCTCCACCCCCTCTTTTGATCCCTGTCAACGAGCGGGCCCTTTTTTTTCTTCCTTTCTTTCTCTTTTCTAGGTACTTTTCTTGGGAGGCTCGTCGTAAGTGACAATGATTGGCAAGTGTTCCGATAGCTGAGATCTGCCTTGTCACTCATGAGATTCTCGTTGCACATGCCATGCCATGCCATCCCCGGTCATCTGTACAGGGGTTCAGTCATCCTATCAATCTCTTTTTGATACTACCTCTGTACATCCGGCCGAAGCCTGATCGTCATGGCCCCTACACAAAGAAAAAGATTGGCTCATCTTCAAGAGGAGGCTTGTCGGGGCGTCGTACACAGATGCAGATCCTAGGACAAGCGCCATGCCAAGACGACGGTGGGCGCCGTGCATCAATACTATGAGAAACTCCGGCCTAACTCTGCCATTATGTCCACATCGTCTTGCATGCTGCGCCGCCGAGAAGAGACTGACGTCTATACCATGGGTAGACGAACTGGGGACAAGGATTTTATCCCGCATCGTCCACTCGTCTTGACCGGACCCCTCTTAGTATCCTGCAAACTGTGCACAGCACACATCCAACATCTGCAGCCACAGAATAGCCCCCAATTCCATCCCACTTGTGACCCGTCAGGCTCATTTGTCCTGTCTTGTTCTCGCGCTTGCGGTTTGCCCGTTGGATGATCGTAGAAGCGCTGTTGATTGTGCCGGAAAAGAAAGGAACACGCATCCCTCCTTTCCCCTCCGTCCCAAGTGGCGGTCCTGGGACCACCGCCAGAGGGGTTGAACCATTCTATCGGGCCTTCGGTGCTTTTTTGTTCGCTGTATGACTTGGATTTACCAACACCAACGCTGTCCCTGCGAAGTATCTTCAGAAGATCTTTCCCGCTTTCTCATAGTGACTATAGACATGCGGCGGCTGGCTAGTCTTTCTTCACACATCCCTTTGCTTGATATAACTTCAACTCGTGTGGGCATCTAGCTTGTCATTTTGATTAATTCTTTCGCTGTCTTGCTTTGAGCTTCTAGCCCCGGGATATTTCTTCTAAACACCGAAATTTCGCGATCCCTGTGGAGGGAGTTTGATCGACCTTGAGATGAGCACCGCGTTGGGGAGTGGCCAGTCCTCCTCCCTGTGATTCGCGAAAGACACTTTCCTTTTTTTTCTTTGTCTCTTTCATTCGTTTTCCATTCCACGTCTGGTGGTAGGGACACCAATTCCCATATCGGGCTCTTCCAGGGCTCCTTTTGAGCCCATTCGATGAGGAATCCTTTCAATACAATGGCAAGCCTGATGAAAAAGTTCAAGCGAAAGCGAAGGCTTTCCTCTGAGCTAGATTCGCGTTGGGGCGATCCTTCTATCAGCTATCCCACTCAAGGATCATGGAACCAGCGGAGTCAGCCATCGGAGTTCTTCATCAATTCCTCACCGGGATTGTCACAGAGCCCACGTTCTGATGAAGCACCACGATATATTTCATTGGATTCGGCTCGAAGTCGAGAATCTAATAGTCCTGTACCTCATTATACCCCATCTGATCTGGGTCACGCCGATGCCGTCATTCCAAAGGGCTATTTCGATGAGAGCATCCGTCGCCGCGAAAAAGGTCATAGACCACCACAAACCCAAGGTTTAGGGATTGCAGGAACTCGACATGATCCAAATTTTAACAGCGATGATGTCGTTGTTACCGATAACGACGAGGAATCCTGCGACGAGGATGACGAAGAGCGAGATACTCTAGGTGATCCTGGAAGAATAATAACACATCGCACTTATACCCCCGGCGACGATCACAATTCCTATCCGGACTACGCCGCCAAATCTCCACCGCTGTCTGTCACCTCTCGTATGCGCCGCATCAGCACTCAAAGTTCGATGACGGAACAGTCTTCAATGACTGGCCCGGCGAGTTCGCGAAGAACGAGTTATACAGCTGCGTCTTCAGTATCTGCGCCCTCTTTACCCCCCGATACGCCGCGTTATGCATTACATGCGCATGTTGATAAACGAGTTGCACCCCGTCCTAGATATCGGGCTGAACCTGCACCGACGAATGGAATAGGACAGGGTATGGTACCCTCTTACGATGAACTATACGGCTAAAGAGCCGCATTTCCTTTCCTGCACAAATTTCATTATCTCTTGAACTTTCTGTTCTGGCGATGTTTTCTAGAGACTCTTTATTTCCTTTTATTTGTGTGGGAGGTAGTTTTGCTTTTGTTTTGTCTATCTTTTCTTACTTCGTTTATGGGTGACCTTGTCCACCTTCGCACGGGCAACCTCAACGAGAGGCATTCTTAACCCTTCAAGAAGGACTTAATCACCACTAATTCCTGGTCTACGGACATCAATCTGATTTGCATTTCTTGCATTCTCTCATGTAATGATTGGTCGTGTAACTAGCGCCGGGCCACTCCGACACTTACCAGACACTCATCTGCTCTCAGGCCTTCAGGTTTAACAAATGAGCTAAGACTTGCAGATCTACAAAATATTCTATTCCGAATCTCTTATAATGGCGAAAAATGCCAAGTGAAGTAACAGGGAAATAATTCGATGCAATGACCAACATTTCGAGGGAATAGCCAGGGTATCTGAATCAGTTCCTCCATAGTTTGTACCTTTGTATACTCGCCGCCCCCACCGTCCTACTGCATCAGCCTCCAGCGATTTCTAATCGTACCTTCGCATCATTGCTTGGTTCCCCTTATTTGCCTAGAAAGTGACTATGCGTCATGAAAGCTCTTATCCCATCCGATTTCTCCATATTGCCCAGCCACCAACAACTCGCGGTGGGGCCACAGCGAACACCCGTCCGTGCAGCAGCATCCTGCAGTCCGAGTCACAGTCACAATCACCTAGCGCCAATCACATCGTCAACCCCATCACACTCGTCACGTTCTAATGTAATCCACTGAGACGATGGCTGGCTCTGCCTTGTTCATTCTACGAACCCCGCTAGATAAATTACAGCCACTGAGGGAGCTTTTCTAAGCGCCGACATAGCAGCATGCGGAGACCGACGCTGATTCGGTAGACGTCGGCTTCGTTCAAGCGATACCTAAGCTTGTTCACGCTGCAGGAGGAAGGATTTCCCTCTCCGCAGATTTGAGTCTCTCCATTCGTGAACAGAGTCCGGCCATTGGATCTCCACTCTATCATCCCACCGGTCTGTCGAGACAGCTTGACTGAAAAGAAGGAAAAAGGAAGAAAAGCTTTCCCTTCCCATTCTCTCGTCCTTCCTAAAGCTCAAAATATAAATCCGACTCACTGCTTGTTCCTTCTATGAGAGTGTGATCGCCCAACTTCGGCTTCAACGCCATCCAGTCGCCTTCGTCTCTCCTGGTGGTCGCAGCAGGGTAGTTAAGCTGTTGGGCTCGTCCCTTTCAGCCTCTTCAATATGCGTCGATCACTGAAGTCACGATCCTCGGGATCTATTGCAATGTTTCTCGCGATCATATTTCTGAGCAGTGTCTTCCCCGCAGTTCGTGGGCTTAGAACCGCACCTGGTTCACCATGCGCTGATGTTTGCGGTAAAACGTCAAACACGACATCAAGCGAAATTGCCTGTCTTGATTCCGAGTACGACGAGAAAAAGGGCCAGGATTTCGAAAAATGCGTGACTTGTCTGCTGGAGAGTAGTTATCTAGATCGCACCAGTGGAGACACCGATGTAAACTGGGGCCTCTGTATGTTGATTGACCTCCTCGTACTACCTGGAGTGATATTTTTGACGATGAACAAGAAGAAGAGCTAATTGATGAGCAAATTTTATAGTTAATCTACGCTACACCGTGTCTTCATGCGTCTTCGGATATCCCGCTTCATTCTCCAATATCTCGTCTCCATGCCCTGTATCTTGCGATCCAGTTCGTCCTGCCGTCGAAGCAGACATCACAAACCCTAGTTCCTCGAATTTCAATTCCTGGTGTGGAACATCAACATTCGCCGATAATGTCGTAAACTCGTGCGAGTTCTGCTATAATTTGACCGCCACTCAAAATCAAAAGCAGGTCTATCTAGCGAACTGTATGTTAACAGCGGGCTGCTCTGAAATAATCAACAGAGGTAAATACTAACGCAAGCTCTCAGATCTCGAATCCATCCGTTATAACTGCCATTTCGAAACAGTTGCAGGAAGCCCCTTCAACATCGCTCCATCACGAATCTTCACTTCCGTCCTCCTCCCCTCAAGCATGTCACTCAGTACACCCGGTGCCAGTGGATCAGGCGTGAACCTAGGAGTTGTAATCGCCGTACCGATAATCGGATTTATCATAATTCTCATCGGTCTAGCAACATGTTGTTTCTTTTTCATCCGCTGGCGACGCAAGCGCACCCGTCGCGGTCGACACCAAAGCCACATGTGGAATCGCTGGAACGATCCCACTGGCAATACACCAGGACAGGGTCAACGCTCCTGGGCCGCGGAAGAAATGTACGCCGCGGGCTTCGGAGGAGGCGGTGGAGGTGGAGGTGGTCATGGACTGGGATTCGTGGATACAGATGGTCGTGGACATGAGGTTGGGTATGGATATGATTATTCCGACCAACCTGCAAGAAGTCCATTTCCACAACAATATCCACAGTATACGGATCAAGCGACGCAGCAGTATGCGGATCATGCGAGTTATTCGAGTTATTCCAAGGGTGGTGTTCAGCAGGAGATTCGTGAGGATATTCCTTTACAATCACCGCCTATTCCTCAGCCTTATTCGATGCAAGGTGGGTTGCAGGAATATAATCCGGATCAGAAGCGGCCGTTGTAGATGAGGGTTTGACTGTTGTGAAGTCAGTTAATTATCTTGGACTGAAGTTTTGGTAGATAAACCTCATTGTTTCTATTGCTGAGTACAAGTACTAGGCTTGATATGCCCAAATTAGCTTAATAATGTGGGATGTGTCGTGTTCAAGTTCACATGGCGTTTGATTTGTCTGTTTCTGATACATCCTGGATCCATCACGCTTCTAATTTGAAGTTTAAGTCGAGCTGTAGTCCGAAAAGTGAAATGTAGTCTTATGCATAGATTGAGAACAACTTCAAGTTTGAACCAAGATCAGCCGACTAGGATGACTACCGTATATGAGCAGTATTCGAGGCACCATTCACATCACAAAAACAGCCCAGGTGGGCACCTACCTGGATGCTAGTAGAACGACACTATTGGTATAATCTAATAGTAGTACTGCTAGCAGAGATAGCCCTGCTCAGTTAAACTTAAGAATTAATTCAGTCTGCCTTCAGATAAATAGCAACAGCCCTATTTATTCTAGTCTACACCCCCACTCCATGATACAGAAACTGCTGCAAAGCACCCTCCGATTCCCAAAATAGCCACATCAGCGCAGCATCAAACATAAATAGAGCTCAAACACGGTCGAAAGGGCGTTATTGTGACGAGTCAAGGGGTCTGACATGCTCAAGCGCCTCTTCGTATTGGTGGAATAGACTGGGTTACGTTTCAGCAAGCACCGCCAAGGGCCATGAGGGGGTCCAATGCGAGGAATTTGGCGTGAGTTAGTGAAGAAATGTATATTTTTGGATAATGGCCATGCTTAATCTAGCTTAATGCTTCTCTCAGGTCAATATGATATCTAATAATCTAGTGGAAGATGTTATGGCCTACAACTGGACATTTTATAGATCGATTTCCGAAATCGGGGTATACGATCATACACTGGCTGTGTGCAAGAGGAGAAATTGAACAGCGGACTTCGCTATTCAATTTCTGAATATTCAGATATTATATTATTCTGATCTTGATAATGCTAGAAGAATAGACTGTACAAACATATGGCTATCTGCTAATAATATATTACCAGTTATAGTTCCATTGATGCCCTCTATGCATTATTGAAGGTTGAAAAGGCTCCACCGAAGCTTCTTCTCTCCGCAAACCCTCTTCAATCTTCTTCCACTCCAACTTTGTCAACTGAACACCACATGCACCATGGCAACCCTCACGTCTGACCAAATAAAAGTCCTCGAACAATCAAGGCAGCGACTAGCCCAACTGACCCGGTCTCTGGGATCTTTAATCGCAAGCCTGAACCAAAGCGATCCACTCCCACCCTGGTGCGAATCCATGCAATCTCTCCAACCTCGCCCCTCCGTAAAAGATAATCTAACAATAAAGAAAATACAGGTCTTCTCTCCAATCACAAGCAAGCATTATATCAAACAATCTCATCAGCGTCTCCGAACAACTCTCCGACCATCGCGAACTCCTCTCTACATTAGTAGCCTACCCAGGACCCGAATACCCCGGCCGCACTCAATCAAACACCCTAGAACAACTACTACGAACAAAGCTCGACCCCCGAGTCGAAGACTGGGTGGAACGCGGTCGCGTAGCAGGGACCGAACATCCACCAGACTCCCTCGCCACCGCGAACCCAAGCCTGGCAATCCAGGCAGGACAGAAACAGCTATCCGAGGCCGAGCTCGCGGAGTTATGGGAGTGGGCACCTATAGAAGCAAACGAGGAGGCGAGACGGAGGAACTGGGGCGGAAACTTTACGCTTGAGGAGCGGGAGATGGGTATACAGAATGTTGTTACGGGGTTGAGGAGGCAATTGGAAGATGATGAGGGTGATGAGGAAGATGAAGAAGGAGATGAAGATGAGGTAGAGGAAGAGATGGAAATTGTGGGTGTTCATCGGAAGTCTGGGGGTAATGGGGTTGAATTTGATATTGCGCCGCATCATGCTCATCCTGTGCAGCCTGTTGTGCCATTGGGTGATATTTTGCGATTTATGACTACGGGTCGAATGACTTGAGACTGGGAGCCATTGGGTAGACACCATGCATAGCATTTACTAAGGATATATAGCTGGAGATGATGTAGCAGGTCATACTGTCAAAGCCAGAAGTGAAAGCATCATTGAAAATATTAAAAGAGGTTTAAGAAGAAGATGCAGTCTAATTCAACTTCCAATATCCTAACCCCGTCGTCGCGTAGTGGGGGTCTTCGAGCCAGGCTTGGGAGAAACACCCGAGCTTTGAGCCACAGGAGCCTTCTCTGCGGTTTTTCCGCGAGTGGTCTTCTTCTGTGGCACAGGGCTGTTCCAGTAGTATAGCATCTGGAATGCGAGAACCACGTTCAGAGTGAAACCGGCGATGAATCCATAAAGGATAAGCTTGTCGTCGACTTCTTGAAGGGTGGTGAAGATGCGAGAGAGAGAACCCGCAAGATAGTTGAAAACCTAGAAGCCAATAAAATTAGTTTTGCACTTATACACTGATAACGCGCACATTCGGATCATGCAGTGAGGCAGGAAACATGCGCAAACTTACCGCAAAAGCGCTCAACTGGCCTGTCCCACCTTCACTCCAAATAGTATAGATTTGCGGGGCTTTGCTGGCTATGCTCAACGCGCCAGCACCGGCTTGTAAATAAGCCATAGTCTGCGCATCCACAAGATTCTGATCAAAGAGCAAGGCATAAACAGCAGCAGCAATCACAGCAACAAAAGTGGCCGCCGCAGCAGATCGACCAGCGAAAGTGAGGACGAGAACACCAACAGCAACATCTTGAATAGCAATAAGAGCCGACTCGCCATATGTGCTGAAGGGAAATTGGTTGCGCACGCCGTAGGAGAGGGTGATAAGGAGACTGGCGGTTTCAAGGGCATATGAGACGAAAGAGACACCGGCGGACGAGCGCGAACTAATCAGCTTCAAGATTTGAGGGACCTTGACTACCGCGCTAGCTCCGACAATGGCAATTCCAAGAGCCTTGGAAATAGCGAGGGATGTACAGGCTGGGTCCTTGGTGAGGTCGAGGTCGAGGAGCAACGCGCTATGGCAGGGCGAGCCAATTAGAGAGATGACTGCATCGTGAACAGGTTCGGGGATGACATCGACGATGGGACGAAGATAGGGCTGAAGAGGGTTCAGTACTGTATTTTGCAGGACATCCATGGTGAATATGAATTTAACCCGGGGTGAAAGTGGAAGTGGAAGAGAAAGAAAAAGTTGAAGTTGAAGTTGAAGCAAAGCAAAGACGTGTTGACATTCAAAGTTGGTCCGTGCACATCGGGGAAACTTCCTGCGGTTTTCTTCTTTTGCTTCTCTTCCTCCTCCACTCCTCACTACTACTACCCCCCCCCCTCCACCGCCGTGTGCGCCATGATTCCTCTTAGATCCGCTATCTTGAGGCCTGGGTCTCAAGAGGCGTTTCTATGTTCTAAATGTTTGGGGACATCTCGAACTCAATCGCCGAGTCTGAGGCGGTTCTGGTCATCATCAAATCGGCGTACCGGCATCGCGGAGAACCAGGCGTCTTTGCTCCTACAAAAGACATATTTCTCGGCGAATCGACTTTATGATAATACGGGACTCAAAGGTGGTTTTATATCATCATTTGCTTCACTTAGTTCTGATCAGCCCGCGCATCCTTATACCTCTCAATCCACCAACAAACCTCCGCAAACCTCCGCAACTCCGGCCGAGTCAACAGAAACATCGAGATCCGAGTCCATTGCGACACATCAAGTATCTGAGGAACTACCACACCGACGGAGGAAAAGATTAAAGGAGGAAGCTGGCCGGCAAAATGGCCAAGCAGAGCCGGTCATACCACTCGATGCGTCCGCGCAATTGTCCAACTTCTCCTCCTCGCAACCCACCACCTCGTTGAAGCGCAAGCTAGCAGCCTATTTCGCTCTGACAAAACCTCGACTTTCATTCTTGATTCTACTCACCACAACCTCTGCATATGGAATGTACCCGATTTCCTCTCTCCTCACCCTCGACCCTGCCATGACTCCACTTCCGACGCTCTCAACCTCGACCTTGACATTCATATACCTGACAACGGGTACATTCCTTTCATGTTGTAGTGCAAACACACTGAACATGATGTTTGAGCCAAAGTACGATGCATTGATGTCACGGACGCGCAATCGCCCTCTGGTTCGCGGGCTGGTATCGCGTCGTGGAGCTTTGCTCTTCGCCGTTGCTACTGCCGCGACCGGTCTCGGTCTGCTATACGTTGGAACAAACCCGACCGTCGCAGGTCTTTCTGCAGCGAATATCTTCCTCTATGCCTTCGTCTATACACCACTCAAGCGGATACATGTGGTTAACACTTGGGTTGGTGCAGTGGTTGGTTTAATTCCACCTCTGATGGGCTGGGTTGCGGCGCAAGGACAGACTGCGACTACCGGACACGACACATGGCGCGATATGCTATTCAGTGAAGAAAGTATTGGTGGCTGGCTTCTCGGTGCTATTCTTTTCGCGTGGCAATTCCCTCATTTCAATGCTCTCTCCCATTTGATTCGCGACGAATACAAGGCTGCGGGTTATCGTATGCTCTGCTGGGTCAACCCTGCACAAAATGCTCGCGTTGCCCTCCGCTATTCCATCCTTATGTTCCCCATTTCCATTGGACTTTGGTGGGTCGGCGTTGTCGGCCACGGCTTCCTCGTTGGAAGTACCGTTGCCAACGGTTGGCTTGTTCGTGAAGCCTATGGTTTCTGGAAACACCAGGGTGCACAGGGAACCGCTCGAGGCCTGTTCTGGGCGAGTATCTGGCAACTTCCTATTCTCCTTGTTGGTGGTCTTGTAACCAAGAAGGGATTATGGGATGGTGTCTGGCGGAATATCTTCGGCCAACCAGAAGAGGAAGAGGATGAATATGTGTATTACGATGAGGAAGAAGAGTCCGTTTTAGAGGCTGAGAAACAAGCTCACTCAACGTCAAGTCGGACTGGCACTTTGTCTACAACTTAAATGTTGTTTAGGACAACTTACGACTTTGTGTATACCTCTCCTTATGCATTTTTTCTCAATTTTCTTTCTGGTCTGTCTTATACAGCGGTTTGGGTTGGCGTTTGGGGGGGGGGGGGGGGGGGTGTTTTTTTTTTTTTTTAAATTTTCTCTTTGGTGCGATGTTTAAAAACCCCCCGCGGAATTTTCTTTTACAATTTTTT
>Ga0102593_1000532_pt1 | contig 63824 bp, 65 predicted proteins | sample AraplaCol_mMS_r2_2_FD_76862 | JGI IMG/M metagenome (GOLD analysis project Ga0102593, IMG submission 76862) | Arabidopsis root microbial communities from North Carolina, USA - plate scrape MF_Col_mMS_r2 (SPADES assembly) (version 2) | ecosystem: Host-associated > Plants > Roots > Endosphere... | reverse complement strand
TTTTTTTTTTTTTTTTTTTTTTTTTTTTTTTTTTTTTTTTTTTTTTTTTTTGCTTGATGGCTTTTCACCATCTTCTTCTCTTCCCTGATAAATATGTGACCAAATTGCACTTTTTGAATATTCGCTGTAGTCGATTCATTTAGCCCAGATATCAATATCAGACTGGGGTTATCCTCCGGTTGTAACCAGGCCATTCAATAATCCCTCTGTGTTGGAGTGCCGTGACCTGAAACATATCCTCCAGCATAAGTTAACTGCGACGGAGGAACCGAAAGATCGGTAGAAAAAGGGTCCAAAGTCCCTGCAATGGAATGCGATAATCCACCCATAGGGCTATGATAGGAACGAACCCCGGATCCTATCGCCGAACGTCCCTGTAGATTCTGATGACTATCCATCCACCCACTATGACCATGCATGTGAGTGAAATAGTCCGACTGTGCTCGATCCATAGCAGCCTGACTTCCAAAATTGGATTCTCGTCGAGAAATAGGTGGCGAGGGAAGTTTTGGAGAACGAGAAATCATTTCCATACGGGGTGAACCTCGACGGGAATTCGGAGGCGTAAGACGAGCTCCTCCTCGACGAACTTGACAAGTTGGACAGATCTTCACGAATCGGGAGATCAGTTCTTTTGGGACCCTGATCATACATCAAAACAATAATGGTTAGCTGAGGATTCCCTACTAGAGGTTATGGGTGTATATCTTGAACGTACCAGGAATAGATACGTCGGACCTGCGCGGAGGTTTTATCACGTCCACCATGTTGGCATTGTTGATGAGCTTTGGTGAGAATTTTGAATAACTTTTCACGAATTGCAACGGGTTTTCCTTCGTGACAAATCATTTTACGGCACTGGAATTGATTTGGTCAACAATTGTTTCATGTCTTCAAAGAAAAAGAGGCACATACCTCTGTTGTACCCACACCCACAGTCTGAAGTTTGAACATCTTCTTGACCCAGAATCTATCTCAATTAGCAGGAGACTCGCGAATGATAAAAGATAAAAAAATTACGACATACCGGAATTGGGCAGATTCAACTGCAGTATCCTTTGGATCGTTCAAAACCGTGCGAATATTACGCGCTCGTTTGGCATGAATTAGGGCTTTGTCCTGTTTCTTCACGGAGAGATCATCGACATAGCTATTAGACATACAATTATCAGCAACAAAACCAAGAGAACCAAGTAAAAGAAATTGTCAAATTCTACCTCTGCATCAATTGATCGAATTCCTTAACATCCGGGAATCCGTCTAGAACAGGTATCACCGGTTCTGATAGCATACTCCCTTCATTACGAGATTCCTGATTTTCAATCTCTGTTTCGAAAGCTTCTCGAAGCGGGAGATATCGAGGAGATTGCACATAACGAGATTGAGTCATATATTGCGATGACGGATGATGAAGTCTCATATCATCTGGTGTGGACATGGAGGGAATGGTATGATCCGAGGCATACTGCAAATTCTGCATTCCTTGTCCGAGACCTGGCTGTTGTCCATATGGAGAAGCTCCAAACTGGGACCCATACGGGTTGAACGATGGTTGAGAGAAGTGGTACGAGCCAGATCCAGCAGGATTGAAATCATGACTCTCGGGATGGTTGTAAGTACCCGGGACTGTCATTTGTTGATTCATGAGATAGCTATCATTACCATCATTGCGTCTTGAAAAGCTGCTCATCGTCCAAGGTCCGAAGGATTGATGCTCTTGAGACTAACTTTGATATTCAGGCTCGGGAAAAGAAGAGTATTTCAATGGGAAGAAAGAAAAGCGAGCGAGGATATAGAGGTATCAAGCCGAGTAAGAAAGAAAAAAAAAAGAAACAAGGTATACAGTAACTGTGAACTTTGATGAAAGGGTAAAAGTTAGAGAATCGAGGATTTAGATCTGCAAAATTGAAACCTCGAGAGGTACCAAGAGGTGATTTAAACAAAAGCCATGGAAAGCATCAATGGGGTAGCAAATGTATTAAAAAAAGGACCCGCAAAGGACCCCCAGGCGAATGCAGGACATACCGGTGCCCAAGGAAGTGCAGAAGTGCACGAGACCATGTTAAGACAGAAGAGGCAGAATTAACAGAGGGAATCCCTGAAAGTCCAACAGGCAATATTTCACAGGAAAAAGAAATGATAAAGCCGGGCTAATCGAGCAGAGCTCTGTCAGGTACAGCCAAAAAAGGTATCACTCAAGCTTACAGGGAAAGAGGATCGCATGGATAGACATGCCAAACCAGCAGCAAGAAAAATAAAATAATCTTTTTTTTGCCCTCCATAGGTTCAAAAAAAGGTAACAAGGGAAAAAGGAAACGAGTATCGAACTAAAGGCTAGGGTTCGCTGTCGAAATATTTCCGACCCGCCGAGGCAAATAGAAAGATGAAGACAGGCTGATACGACAGCACACACCAAGCAATGGTGATACGGATTCCCGCTTCGATGCCCGGCGCCACCATTTGCCTCATGAAGAGCCAGATCCAGAACCAGAGCCACGTTGAAACAGTCGAGGCCACCTATAGGGGAAGTGCATAACCTAAGGATCGGCTCCCAAAAGGTCTCGCCGATTAGTACGGAGTACCGGGGGGATGATCGAATGCTCCCCGAATCGAGCCGGAACAATATATGTGCCGGACAGAAAGAGGCGAATTATTCCTTGCAGAACTTTGTTTCTGCAGGTTTGCTTCCGTCAAACAAGAGCAAAGGAAAGCAAAAAAAAAGGAAAAAAAAAAGAACGGACTGGATATTTGCTCTCTCCGGCAAAAGTCCAAACATGCACGTAGCCGTACCGGAAGGAACATGGATTGGGGGTTGAGAAGCAAGCGGTCCAGCCATCTAAGGCATACAATTTCGTCAGTCTTCTTCATCTTGCGCGCGCATGCGCGGGGATCTAGGGGGGGCGAAAACTGAGCAAAGAAAAGAGATTCTGGGGCAAGAATGGGGCCGGAGGACCGAGTCGATACATCCTTGTCCGGCCTGCTGTCCCACTAAGCAAGTCGTGTGCTGTCATGGAGAGAAGGCGGGTAAAAAGAGAAGAGTCGACATGACCTTGACGTGGCGTCAATGCCAGGGCGAAGTGGATTGGGTCTCGTTGACGGGCAATCAATGCAGTATGCGGGATGGCAGGATTGCATGCGTTTGGCCCGTCCGCGACAGGTGAGACACCGTGTTCGATGCACTTGGCGGCGGACCCTCGCAGTGTTGGCAGTCGGAGCCAGTCGTGAAGCGAAAGGGGGGCGCTTCGAAGGGCCATCTTTCTCTCATTTTTTCGAGTGTTATACAATCTATTCACCCGGTGTCACTCTGTAACTTCCCGATCAGCGTGAGCCGTCCAAACCACCGAGATGGGGAAAGCGGGGGGAAAGAGGCCTTAGTGACAATCAAATAGAGAAAAATAAAACAAAAATAAACCAGAATTGGGACTCAAGAAAGGCAACGAGGAAACAAAGCCCTGGTCTCTGTTAGATGCCCCGAGTCCGAGATGTTTCGGATCTGCCTGGGGGGTGATGGAAGACAAAAGACGGTATACTCCCCCAAGGAGTTCCTACCAGCATGGATACACCCTGTCAATCGAGGCCATACGAGGTATGAACCCGGTGAGAAAAGAGGAGATATTATGAAACTTGACAGGTGAGAGAGAAGCATCAGAAATTCTGTTGACTTCGAAGGTTGGGGAAGGGGGTGGGAAAGACCGAAAGGATGAAGTATAGGAAAAGAAAAGGGAAGAGAAGGTGATACTCCCATGACCCAACGAAGCCCTAAAAAGAAAGGAACACGACAACATAAAAACAGAAATGGTATGCTTCTCTCAAAAGAATTCAATAAAACTCATTATTAAAAGCAGACACAATGATATAGTTACAAAGTTTCCAACCGTAAATTCGTTTGACCAGTTTCATTAAGGTCAATGGGGAGGTTAGAGCAAAAGGGGGTAGGGGGAGGGAGAGACAGAGAGAAATCATTGAAGGGTCGCTCGTCTCCAGTCATTAAGTTCGTTGCATCCATATTCAAAACTCTACCACATCCAGGTACACTCGCGCATGGATGAACAGTGTGCATCACCAGGCGGCTGGAATCCTTCCAGCTAAGTCGTGCCATCTGCTACTAGGTCACGAATGGCCCATCGCCAGTGGGTTTCACGATCCCCGCGGTCAGTGCCCACCCAACTGTCAACTTTACGCTTCCATTTCTCTTCCTCGGCCCGTTGGCGTCGAATAAACTCCGGCCCGACATCGAACTCTTCGGTGATAGGCCCTTCATCGGAGGATTCACCCGCACTTGGTTCATCGCCGGTGGTGGTGAGGTTCAATTCATTCGCGGTCATGGAGGTACGTCCAACGACCTTATCTTCCAAATCATCCAACCCTGCAAAGACATCATCTTCGTCATCGGGGACAGGATCCTTGGACTTGGCTCGAAGCCAACACATACGATGGGGGTCAAAAACCATGCCCCCAACAGTCTGCACATTTTGCATGGTTCCCACATTGGTAATGAGAGCGGGGGCAGGTTTTGGCGATCTTGACGCCACAGGATTATCAAACTCCTGCACAAGATTTTCATTTCCTTCCCAGCGGTACGTGCTTGGGTTGTACCGCATACCTCGCACGGCTAGATGCAAATGGCGTGAGTTTTGCTGAGTAACCGTCATCAAGGGTTTGTGACTTACACTTCGATTCTTGGACACCGGATCCCATAGGTTTGATTAGGTGAGGTTTAGTCGTATTTTTAGTTTCGGGTTTATGCTTTCGGCTTCGAACAGACGCCGCATTTGGAGATAGTCGGGTGATGGGTTGAGGTTTCCAGTTAGAGTTAAAGGATGATAGCGGGGCCGCATCCCGGCTTCTCGTATTCATGGAAGCTATACGTTGTTCCCTCGCATTGCGAGATGCATTTGTATCACGGGCAAATCTGGGTATCGAGGTCAGGGGTTTGGAGGTTGAGGGGGGTGTGGAGAGCTGGCGAGGCGATTCGACAGGGGGTGTATTGCGGCTCTGGCTGAGTTTGGCTCGCACAGATCGAGGTGCACCGCGGCCGACGGGATTCTTGGTATATTTGCTTTCCGTGGTTTGAGAAGTTGGTAAATCATCAAAGGATTCCAACTCAGTACCGTCTCCAAAATTCCGTCGTTTTGTCGGCCGGGTGAGTGTACGCTTTCCAGATGGAGAGATGGTATCCGTACTAGTCTCACCCAGACTCAGCCGGTGACCATCTGAGCGGGTTGACCGTGATAGCCGAGAAAAGGTGCTTTGTGGGCTGAGTAGATCGCCGGAGCCATCTGAGTTTGTACGTCGAGAGGCTCTGTAGCTCTTTACGCTGGCATGGTGAGATTGCCGGTCAGATGCACCAGCAGGGATAAATGGCGCTTGTGGCCTGCGACTCGACGGCCGGCCATCATCGGCGGTGGCACGCTCAACTGGTGTTTTTGGTCTACCGAACGATGTTCGGATATACGTATCCGAGTGAGAAGGTGATCGTTGCGAAGGCTGCCCTGATTCTGCATTCTTGAGACCTCGAATTGATGGCAAAGATCTCTTAGTTCGGAGAGTACGACCAGGTGTGGCCGCGGTAGCAGCTGGAGCAGGCTCCCTTGAAGGCCGCTGCGCCATAAACCTCCTGCTTGAAGTGGCTGGCGTTGGGGAGGTTGAAGGAGTACCATTGGCTGGAAGACTTGACACTGATGATTGTGCTGAGTGGCCAAGTCTAGACTGGGATCTCTTGAACTTGGACAATGGTGCGCCACTCTCAGAAACCGTTTCGAGATGAGTAGAATGGGTTCTGTCATGACCAGAGAGACGTGGGATTCGCGTACGCGGCGAAGATCCCGACCCCGATCCAGACCCAGTTGAATTGGTGAAGGTCAGGGTTGTTGAGGGTCGGCGTGTTGGGCTTGCCGGCCACTCCGTCTTGCATTTGACATTAGGATTCAATGCTAATTTGCCCGAGGAGAATGCCTTGCCGCTATCAACTTCAATCCCGCTGAAAAAGTCATCCGCGTCGGATTGTTGCGATAGTCTATGAGTCTCCTCTGGCTTAGTGAAGTCTTCCGTAGACTGCATCTCCTGGCGCCTTTTAAGGGATGCGGTAAAGTCAAGTGGCCCTTCAGGAAACAGGATGCCATCAAGGCCATCATCCTCGCTCTCTCCCGTCAGACAACTCGAAACACTGGGACTCGCGATGGATATGGACGAGCTCGGAGCAGAACGGCCATCTCTCGTGGTGCCACCGACTCGTACACCAATACTACCCTCGGACCATTCCAAATCAAATTCCTCAAGAGTTGGGCTGGAAACACCAGTATGCTGTTTGCGGTGCGATAGTTGAAGAGGCTGGTTATTTGGGGGAAGTTCGATCTCAAGATCGAATTCATCTGTCTCATCTTGATCCTTGAAGGTGCTTGTGGTGTTCGAACCACCCATAGCTTTCTTTGGCGGAGATCGAGGAACTGGGGGTTTGATGGTTGGTACGATCTGGTTGATAGGACTGTCGTTCTCATCTTGATATCGCTCCAAGCCCGTAAAAGCCGATTGTAGACGGGTGGAGATATCTTCATGCCAAGGCGACGATGCTGTGGTCTTGATAGGGCTCGTAGCTGCCGAGCTTATTTGTCGTAGACTTTCCGGGAAGGAGGTATCCTGCGGAGTTCTCAGTTGGAGAACCATATCAGGGTCTGGCAGTTCCACATCTTCAGACCAGTCATCCACAAATGTTCGTTTTGGTTTTCGATTATTTAAACGTTTGATCGCACCCCCTATCAGAGCTGAACTGGGGATATCTGCTGGGATCGGGATACCGGCGTGTTTCGCAGACGCAAGCGCTTCTTCCTTCGAGAATTCGTCATTATCTTGTAGAAAGACCTGCCAGTCTTCATCGCCAGCATTAGAATCCAGGTCCGAGCGCGCAGACCGACGGGAGGAGATCGAATCACGGTGTCCGGAGGGCCGAAATGAGGAGTTGGTTATGGAACCGGTGCTTGATGCGGCGCGGAACTGAATTCCCTCGTTGAATTGGAGATCTCCGTCATCATCCCAGCACTCAATTGTTTCCTCCATCTCAGGTCGTATCTGGGATCCCAGTGACTCCATGTTCGGAGCACGGTCTTGGAGAGAGGAGGGGGAGCGGGAGAAACGATATTCATAAAACAGTTTAGCGTGTCACTTAAGTCGACGATCAGGTCGCAGATCTGGAATTTTGCGAGGAAAACACTAGGTGAAAGGAGGAAAAATAGAGCGTCATTCCGTGTCGATTGGCAAGCTGAAGCTTCTTTTCGGTAGGGTAGGAGGAAAAGCAGATCGAAGTTATAGGCGAGGGCACACCCTGAGATTGAGTGAATGGGGGTGGTGGGACTGCTGGTGGATGTTGGTGAATAAGGAGAGCAGAACCCAAGTAGACACAGTGTCTCACATATACACACACTCTCTCCCTGACTCTCTTCAGAACGAGTCTGACCTTCGGCGTGGATGCGTTTAAAGGGGGAGGAGAGAGAGAGAGAGAGAGAGGAAGAGAAGAGTAATCGAGGTGTGGCTGGACTGACTCGTGGGAAGGAGGAACGTGCTTAGTGTCCACGGTGGAGTAGACTATTAGTTAGGGGGGTAGTCCAGGTTACGAAGAGATTTGTGTATTATTATTTATTATTTATTCATGAGAGTAATATCTCATTCAGTTTTATATTACTTATAAGAAAAGATAATATATAAAATAAAATAAAAGGTATAATTATAAATAGGGGATGTTGATGTTTATTTCCTGCGGTGGATAAAACGGGTCTGCCGGGGGGAACTTTTTGTACTCCCGTCAACCTCCTCCAACTGGAACTGCCCAACATGATATCTGCCCAGGTCGTTCGTTTTGATAGATCCGATGAAAAGGACTCCTTCGTATTGGTGAATTTAGTCAATAATCGATCTGATGAATCTGATGACTCGCTCGATTTGACCTTGACGGCAACAGAGGGCGAGGGTGCCTATACTGCCTCAGGTAAGCCTATCAACACATGAGTCAGAGAGATACAGCTCGGCGTTTTAACCATGAGACAGTCAAACAAGCAAATTTGAAATATCTAAGATCCAAGAGCTATCAAGGCTCGGAGGAGGAATGGTTTCAGATCATCCGTTTCATCCTGGGTCAATCGATCATTGGAGGCGAACCAGCCTTGTCATCGGGACTTGAGGCCACAGCTACCGTGAAAGAATCGGAAGAGGAGGGAGAGATCATCATTACCATACGTAAAAGAGTTCAAGACATCACAGTACGTTACAAAGCAACAGACTACTCATATCTATTCATGAGCTCGTACACGTCTAACATCCCCTCAGCAAAGACTTGGAGCAATCGTCCTGAAACAAGGCGATGAAACAATCGAGCTTTTCGAATGGGCAGGCACGGCAGCCGCAAGAACTGGAGCCCTAGAAAAACAGATCACCAGTCTAACCAATCGATATCAAGAAGCAGAAGATAAAGTCCAAAAACTAAACCAGCAACTGGAAGACCTCGTCCAAGCAAAAACCCAACAAGAGAACCAAATGATGTCAAACTTCACCCAACTCCTGAACGAAAAGAAACTGAAAATTCGCAATCAACAACGTCTCTTAGCATCTTCCAATGCAGATCCAGCCAAACGTAAGAACTCAAGACCTCCCACGCTCACCATTTCAGACAAACAAAAGCACAACCAAAACTAAAAATCAACCCAAGTCTCAGAAATACAAGCCTCAACCATAAAACCCGAAGACAACGACTCAATACGTCCAATTAAACGTAGTCACAACAGCGACACAGAAGACTCAGAAGGTTTCGAACCAATGGAAATCGACAACAGAAAACCCAGCAAAGAATCAAATGATTCGGACGAAGAAATCGAAGATCATCAATCTACGCCTCCTCATGAAGGTAATACAACAACAGACGACGAATCCGAAGAAGAACCAGTCCAAAGAACGGATTTCAAGCGTCCTTCTCCGAAGGAAGAGGCACCACCTCCTAGACGTGAATTACCATTTACGCGACGGGGCCCTGCAGCAGCGAAATCGAAACCTACGCCTCAACCCACTGGTGAGGAAACTGGGGGAGAAACGGATGATGATGAGCTTTGATATGGATGTCGATAGGTTCAAGATAGAGAAATTGAATTTCGTAAATTGCGTTGTGGATTGCTTTCGTATTAACGTAGTTATGAATATAAACATTAGTTAGTACAATTGTACTATGTTGGATACACTAGACAACATACTACGAATCTAACAAAATAACACCACCCTCTAGCCCATTTTCATAAATATCGAAACACACCAACTTATTTAGGAAAAGTAGCTGATTTCCGTAACGGATAGAGATTTTGTTGGCCTCAATCTTTTTATGTACAAGTCAACCCCGACCGATTATTCCCTGGTAACACCGGGGAAACGGGAGAATTTTCGAAGGAGGTCAACCCCCAAAGAACCGGATGTAACGGTATTCAAGTTGATGGAGAGAAAACAGATGGGAAAATGGAAAAGTGGGAAAAAAGGAGAACGGTACATCAAAGGGAAGTATAAGATGATACAAATGACAACGCCTGCAACCATTAGAGAGAAAACACAGAATCAATCGTCAAGCTTGCGCCTGGAGAGATCATGGGATTCAGCCGTAGAGCGCCTGGGGAGACATCTCTCCGGCGGCCATGAAGTTGGTCTCAGGGTTGCCAGTAGCCTTAGCGGCCGAGCAACGAGCCATAGTGGGGGAGCTGAAGAATGATATTAGCATTGAGCTTGGTAATGGAGTGAGAGCGCAATCGAGATACTAACCTTCTCGAGATAGAATCGGTAAAGAAGAAGTCCTCAATGACCTTCTTGAAGGGAGAGTTGGTTGTTGAGGCACCCTTGTTCTGGTCAGCAAGCTGCACCTTGCTCAGGGCGCTGAGCGAAGTGGGCTCGACGACATCGTAGCGGCGCATAACAGGGCTGATCTCCTCCATGCGGTCACGGAGGGCCTCGATATCGTCATAGGGAAGAGGAACGCCAAGGAACTCGCTGGCGGCACGCAGGATCTTCCAGTCATCACGCGCGGCACCGGGCAAAGAGGTGGCGGCACGGGTAACCTGAACACGACCCTCGGTGTTGATATAGGTGCCGGACTTCTCGGTGTATGCGGCACCAGGAAGCACAACATCTGCAAGCTGGGCACCCCGGTCACCGTGGTGACCCTGGTAGACGACGAACGCATCCTTGGGGATCTCGCTCTGGGAGATCTCATCGGCACCCAGCAGCCACATCATCTTAGGGGTGGTCTGAGCAACTTCGGGGCTGGGGGCAGTGAAGCCAACCTCGTAGGCACCAGCTCGGGAGGCGGCACGCTGCAGGACGTTGTAGCCTTGCCACTCGGGTGTGTTGAAGTTGCTAGCGTGCTTCTCGACGAAGCTGCCGACAGCCTCGAAGATGGCCTTCGCATCGGAGTGCTCAGCAGCAGCAGAGCCAACCACGATCATGGGGCGCTCAGCACCGGCAAGCTTCTTACCGAACTCACCAGACAGAGCAGCCTTGAGGGCGGAGACATCGGCACCGAGGTTCTCATAGTCGAAGGTGCTCTCGAACTCCTCGCCGACAAGACCGATCTCCAGGTCAGAGCGCAGGTACTGCTTGCGAATGCGGGCGTTCAGGACGGAGGCCTCGTGGCGGGGGTTGGTAGCGACGAGAAGAATGGCGTCAGCCTCCTCAATACCGTAGATCTTGGAGTTGAACAGGTAGTTGGAGCGAACGTCGATACCGTGAGCAATAGGATCGCTACCACCGGGCTGGTCAAGGGCAAGGTTGTCGGAGCCAAGCTTGTTAGCCATGTCCTTCATGGCAACGAGTGACTCGGCGTCAACAAGGTGTCCGGCAACAGCCTTGAACTCATTGGGCTGCAGTTGCAATTTCTGCTGGGTGGAGGAGATCTCGACGAGAGCCTGCTCCCAGGTAGCCGGGACGAACTTGCCCTCACGGCGGATGAGGGGAGTGGTGAGACGCTGAGTCTTCAGACCGTCACAAGCAAATCGAGACTTGTCGTTGATCCATTCCTCGTTGATGTCATCGTTCAGGCGGGGAGTGATACGCATCACTTCCATGCCACGGCTGTCGATGCGGATGTTGGAGCCAAGGGCGTCGAGAACATCAATTGACTCGGTGTGCTTCAGTTCCCAGGGACGAGCACGGAAGGCATATGGCTTGGAAGTCAGGGCACCGACGGGGCAGAGATCGATAACGTTGCCGGACATTTCAGAGTTGAGGTTCTGCTCCAGATAAGTTCCGATCTGCATGTCGTTTCCACGGCCGGTGGTTCCCAGCTCGGGAGCGCCGGCAACGTCGTTCATGAAACGCACGCAACGGGTGCAGTGAATGCAACGGTTCATGGAAGTCTTGACCAAGGGGCCAATGTTCTTGTCCTCCACGGCACGCTTGCCACCGGTCTCGTGGAATCGGCCACGGTCAGCACCGTAACGCATAGACTGGTCCTGAAGATCACACTCTCCACCCTGATCACAAATGGGGCAGTCGAGGGGGTGGTTGGCGAGAAGGAATTCCATGACACCCTCACGAGCCTTGTGTACCAATGGTGAGCCGGTCTTAACAACCATTCCAGGCTGAACGGGCCAGGCACAAGAGGCCACGGGCTTGGGGGCCTTCTCAACTTCGACGAGACACATACGACCTAAGGATTCTCAGTTAGTGTCTATTCTTTCCCTCGTCCGAGGGCAATAGACTGCAACATACAGTTTCCAGCAATCAACAACTTCCTTTACGCAGAATAATGTTAGTGAAAAAAGGTTTATATCATCGGAGGGAAGGGTTTCGCGGAAACGTACTCGTGGTAGCAGTATCTAAATTCAAATGTCAGTACTGGAAAGAACATCACCGGTGAGAATTGATGATAGGATCGCATTCATACCTGGGGATTGTTGCGCCTGCCTTCTCGCAAGCCTGGATAAGAGCCGAACCGGCTATGACGGAGTTTGAGTACTTTTCCAATGTGCGGTATCCGAGGAACCCTTACCTTCAACTGACACCTTCTTTCCATCTGTATCATATTGTCAGCCAATCTTGAATCTCAATCATCAATTGATGTCGGGATGCGTACCAATGGTGAGTTCAACCTCGGCGGCGCGAGGGGCGGTCGTCGCGAAGGTCCGGGTCCGGGGGACCCGGAGAGACCGGGCGGCCGCACGGAACAACTGCGGCCGCATGATTGCGAAGAGATATATGAGAAGGGGAGGGGGGGAGGGGTTTGGGGAGATGGGGTGGACGAGGGGGAACGGGGAAGAAGGAGCTGTTGTTCAGAGTCGGATTCTGCTTGGGTTACCTAATTGCTGACCATTGCCCGGATGACTAACCCAGATTCGCAAATGGACGGTCTCTGATTGGTTGATGTCTTCGGCTACCCGGAATAACTATTTCACCGGTCTCGAAGACAAAAACTCGCGGCCCCTTAGAAACCTTTTCTGGAAATCATCTCATTTCACGGGCATGATTTATTGTAGGATGCAGGCGTCTCACCGTCCCTGTTTCCTCTGCAGCATTGTCCCAAGAACAGACTTTGCGCCGAACTGGAGCTGTCAAGGGTTTATCTATGAGGTATCCCTATTATGACAATGTTCTTTACCGACGGTAGCTACATATCGCTTTCATTCCCGCCAAGTGATGCGTCGGACGAAGAAAAAAAAAATAGAACAAAATAAAATAAAATGAATACCTTGGAACACCATTCTTTCTACAGTTGCTATAGGAATACAAGTAACAATTGATCGCTTGAGTCTTAGATTGAGATCATATACATCCTACATACCCTAGTTCCTCAGGTTCATGTTGAGGCCGGCAAGATAAAAACAGTACGGCGGTTCAACACATAACCCGGAAAGTCATCAGCATAAAAAATTCACACAACGCCCATGATATATAGAGATATATAATACACCATCATTTTCTTCGCCTTGGTCATCGTAGGGAACGAGAAATTCTATTTTATGTCGCGGTCGGAGTATCGGTGGGTTGCCACGTCGATTCTTGTTTGGTGCCAGGAAGCCAAGTTCGGGATACACTGGCACCACGAGCTCGTACACGTCCGGGACCATCTTCCTTCTTGGAATTGCTGAGGTTGTTGCCGGAAGTCTCGAAAGAGCGTCCAGCAGGGAAGGCATAGCCATTGGAATCCCATGGTTTGCTCGAGTGTCGAACATTCATGGGGAGGATGGCTTCTCGCGCGCGGAAATGATCGGCATTTGCTCGCTGGTCTGCCACGTCGTCATGGCTGTTGCGGTCGTACAGATAGAGTCCCACGAAAGTGAGACCAATTCCGACAGCTTGTATCGGGGTTGTGGAGCTTCCAAACCACACAATCGCTACAACGATAACGAAGACGCGTTTGACTAGTGACGCAACAGAGTAGGACACCGGGGATACCATCGATAGAAGCACGAAGGCCAAGATGTTCTGCGCAAAATGAGAGACGCCGTTGAAAACAAACTCAATCATGAGCGCGCCGTGGTCCAACGATCCCTTCTTTCCAGAGAGATCGATTGATCCGTCCTTCACAAAGTCGGATACCAAAGGATACCCCTCACTGACAAACCAGATGGGTAAAGTCAGGAAAAAAGCCAGCCCTGAGCAATAGCAAAGCAGGTTCAGCTTGTCTAACTTTCGTCGAGCCGGATTTTGAGTATCGTTCTCGGCTCTTTCAGCCTCATTGAACAATTTTTTGGAGAAGATATTTTGTGAGACAAAAACCAAAGCAGCACCGAAGGCGTACAGAATGCCAAAGAAATTGGTTGATACACCGGTAGAGCACGCAAGCATGACTCCAGCTGTAAGAGGTATCAACGACAAGTAGGTAGCCCTGGCATAACGGATTCGGAAGAGTACCCGGTAGGCGAGAACAGTGAACAAGGGTGAAAGACCCTTGATAGTGTGAACCAAAGAAACGGGGATCTGAGAGGTGGCCATCGAACTCAGGATATGGCCAGCAAGTTGGAAAATGGCGAGGGGCAGGGCGGTCGAGATGACTTCGCGCGATGGGTACCGGATACCATGCTTGAGGACTGGGATGGTTTGCTTTAGTCGCGGGAATAATGATGAGAGGTATACCAGCAGTAGACACCAGACTGATACAAAGGCGAATTGGATTATGGTTAAGGTAATCGGCATTGGCAGGGCGTTCAAGATGGATTTCGAGGACGTGTTCGTGAGAGCGGAGGTAAAGTACCAAATAACACACAAGGTCTGGAATATGGATCAGTCATGTCACTCTAAATCTAAAGACCCTCTTCTTGTAGACCATGGAAAGAGACATACCACTAGTCGATATGAGACGGGAGCCCGGAGTGCCTCGGCCAGCTCTTGCGCATTGGCACTCACGCTGCCGTTGCGTGTCCGGATAGTTGAGATAGCCTCGCTGATACTTTTCCGCGGTCGATGTTTAGAATTCCTCAACGCCCCATTGGCATGATCCCTCGAGTAAAATGACGATTTCCGAGGTTCCCAATTCTCACTCGGCGCATATTTCACAGAAGCGCTGGTGTTAGCCCGGCCGAGTTCCCCCACGCTGTCAAGAGATTCTTCGTAAGGCGGAAATTTGTCGACCGGGCTGCTTATTGGACCCGCAGAGGTAGTATTATTGGGTATTTGCAACTCTGGTTGTCGCATAGATGACCGGCGTCCATGGCCGGTCACGGTCGTTGTAGCCATTGTGGCCCCGTCAAGCCTAAAATCCGGGGGTTCTATTCTTAGACAAAAGTTAGCTCGCCGACTTCACAAGTATATCTGTATGGAATCTCCCGACTTACTCAGGATCAATTCAATTCTGGTGGAAAGAAAAAGTGAAGGGCGCGTGGAGTGTTGCAGGGGGGGGGAAAGTTCTTTCCCTTGAGGTGACGTTGGCCCAGAACAGCGAAGTGAGCGCAACTAGTCCGGCGATGACGAATCACCTGCAAATGAGCGTCAAGAGCGAATGAAGCACAGGAATCAGGAGTAAATCATTCATAAAATACAGCAAATTGCGATAATGATCCCTGTCCACATTTAATCGGAATAAAAAGCAGCAAAGGGAAAAGGGGGGAGGGGAAAACACGACGACTGGCCCCAGACGTGTGGTCCATGGGTGATTTGCGCTACTCCCGCCACTGCCTTAGGTAATCCGCGGAAGTGGCCGAGCAATAGCCATCGATCTATATCCAATGTCACCAACAATCCACATCCTGGTGGTTCAAAGTAAGGGGCAAGTCTCTTTTTGAGCTGTGATGAGATTGATTATTAGGAACGTTGATACTCTGTCAGTCATATATATGGCCTAAATGATGAATGCTATCGGGTGGTTCGTAGTTTATAAGATGCAACTGGAGATCCATCAGACAACTTCTGTTCCAATCCATGGGTGATCACATATTTAAAGGGCTATATTTCACAACGTAATTAATATAGGCGATTCTGACCTAAATTGATACAGTTTTGCTAGAGATAGTAGCACAGCTCGACTAATTTTACATCCGGAATGGCCAGCCTGTAAACCTAAGCGGGATATAAATGGGGAAGAGTTGAACCCTTGTTCACCATGGGGCGTATCATTACTTTCTCAAACTAGAGTAGATCGTGATTTACACATATTTTACCTAAAACATGTGTAAATCACGATCTACTCTAGTTAAGAGCATCGACTACCACCCTCCTTTCAGAAATACACTGGGTTGTGGTAATCGATGCTCTTCTATACATACCAGATCTATATCTACACTCCCATGGTACGTAATCTACTTATTTACTGCAGAAATGGCCTAGATAAAAGCTTACCCTGGGATATTCAATAGGACCGGTCATGCCTTCCCTATTTGTAGAAGCACCTTCTGTCAATTTTCACTTTCTGCGCTTCGCAGTTGCTTCTACTTCATCTCCTCCCAAGTTCGTTCGTTCTGTTTTCTTTTCCCCTCCTCACCTCCTCTCCTAGTCTTCATCCACCCTAGCATTTTCTCTTTCCACCAAGCTTGAACAATACTGCAAAGTGACTGGCTTCTAAATACGACCTTTTTCATATTCGTGCAATCCTCGCTCGTCTTTCAATATTTAGCTGTCTTTGTCCGAGCTGCTCAGTGGCCATGATGGTCTCTACTCTCAACGCTCCATCCAACCTTGGCCTCGTTGGCAAGGAAGGGAAGTTCATCTCCGGTGATGTTGACATGCGAGCCGTATCTATTGGAAGCGAGTCTTCGGTAAGTGGCATGACAGGGACTATACACCTACTCTATAACGTATTCTGACCCAAATTCACAGGGCCATCAGCATTCGACCAGTCATCACGCCTCCTCCGAGATGTCCCAGGGACCGAAGCTGATATTTACCCCAGTCTCAGGTGGAGAGGATCTTGAAACTCCCTCAAGCAAGGTTTGTTTTTGTTTCAAATCCTGTGATGAAGCACCGAGAGGTCTGACAGCCCTAGAAGCAGAAGTTGGGGCACCTGAAGATCGGACCTCTGGCTAGCCAACCCTCTCCACTAGAAAGGATCCTGGCAAAGCTTGCACCTCAAGGTATATCTGGATCAGTTACAGATGCAGAATGCTCTACGGGTAGTTCACATCTCGGCCCACGAAACGAGGCGCTGCCTTCTGTGGCCCCAACGGACGCTACCGAGACCTACAATATATCAGACGAAAGGTCAACAGAGCTTCTAAGGCTCAAACAAGAGCTTCTCGCTGCAAACTCCAAGATCGCTTCGCAGGAGCAAGAACTGGCCCAAACACGCGTTATCAACCATACGCTTGATCAAGCTCTCGGCCCTCCATCCGAAGTTGATTTTGGTGGTCGTGATGTTACAGATCAGACCATTAGTCACCTACAAAGCGCTTTTAATGCTTCAAACCCTGCTTTCGGACAGTTCCAAGATACCTGGAGCCCTCAGGATGATTCACAGTCTGACATTTCTGATCCTCTCTCAAATAGTGCTTACAATCGTGCTCGTGGAATCTGGTCCCAATCAGGTGCACCGGTATTGAGTGCACCAGGAAGTGAGCTAACATTCGAAAAGCCTTATGGCGAGGCCCAGTACGCAGCAAATCACTCAGGACAGCTTCCTGCCCAGGCCTGGAATGGCTCAACTGCAGTCTCGTTTTATACCCCGGGAACCATGCCATCACAGCCAGGCTCCTCAGGCGATCTGCGTGGTTTTTGTTCACGCCCCCAAGGAGAGCAGCCTCAGTATGCTCAGACATCAATGCATATTCAAAATCCTGTACCCCATCGATATTTTGCTCAGACAAACCAGGCTGGGGCTCTATTCCCGCCCCCAGCCAACTCTTGGTCCAGCTTCACATCCGAGTCAATAGGAGAACAGACACCTAAATCCCCAATGTCTTCCTCAGCTAGGTCATCTAGCGTGATTCCATCTGTTGGACTATTACAGTTCGCCTACCATGCACGCCAACCCGGAACTGCACTATCCCCAACAGCTTCGGAATTCACCACTACCAGCTCTGAGATGAATCCTTGGCCGATTCCAACTGTCAGTGTTATCTTGCTAGTCTTGCGAACTGCAGGAGCTGTATGGAACTAACAGATTCTTTTTAGACCAGTGGGAGCTCAAATCAAACATATATATCGCCTCTCGAGCCTCTCAACTACAGGCGCCTCCTCGATAAGAATGTGTCGTGCGATTGGAAGTATATTGTTGACAAAATTGTCTGCAGTAATGACCAACAAGCGTCCATATTCCTACAGCAGAAGCTTAAAGTCGGAACAACGGATCAAAAGTTCGATATTATCGAGGCGATTGTGAGCCAGGCCTATCCCTTAATGATCAATCGATTCGGGAACTTCCTCATTCAGCGTTGCTTCGAGCATGGCACTCCTGACCAGGTAGTGTCTATTGCCAATGCAATCCGAGGTAACACACTCACACTGAGTATGGATCCATTCGGCTGTCATGTCATTCAAAAGGCCTTTGACTGCGTACCGGAGGAGTATAAAGCAATGATGGTGCATGAGCTCCTACGAAGAATCCCAGAAACGGTAATTCACCGCTATGCTTGCCACGTTTGGCAGAAGCTCTTTGAGCTCCGTTGGACCAGCAATCCCCCTCAGATCATGGCTAAGGTCAATGAGGCACTCCGGGGAATGTGGCATGAAGTCGCGTTAGGTGAAACAGGCAGTTTGGTGGTGCAAAATATCTTTGAGAATTGCGTGGAAGAAGAGAAGGTAATGAGCCCCCATCTAGCCCATATCCATCTTCTGCAAAACGAAGCCGTAATGAAGCTGACAACAAGCAGCGACCCGCAATTGAAGAGGTATTAGTCAAAATCGATGTACTCGCCCATGGCCAATTCGGAAATTGGTGCATCCAACATATCTGCGAGCACGGCGCTCCTCCTGATAAGAGCCGGGCTACCGAGCATGTTCTCCACTGCGCTGTGGAATACAGCATGGATCAGTTTGCATCTAAAATTGTCGAGAAATGCCTCAAGATCGGAGGAACAGAATTTCTGGACCATTATCTTACTCGGGTTTGTACGGGCCGAACCGATCGACCTCGTATGCCCTTGATCGATAGTGAGTTTGTCTATTGTCCATCTGAAGTTGTCAGACCAGTTCTCTGATGATCAGAACTAATTGATAAAAAGTTGCCGGTGACCAGTACGGGAACTACTTGATCCAATGGATACTAATGAATTCCGCGCCTCATCAACGAGAACTGGTAGCCGGTCACATTCGGTATGCTTTTCTACTATAGCCGCCTGGCTCAAGCAATGACTGACTCCCCTTAACAGCAAACATATGGTTTCCCTTCGCGGATCAAAGTTCGGATCTCGTGTTGCAATGCTATGTTGTAACCCATCCCATACCACTCGGCCCGGTCCTGGAACAGGCATGCAAATTGGTCGCTTCAATCAATTCAACGAGGATCGATTTTCTTCTTCGGGCCACAGTGGAAGCCGATATAGTCGCGGAGGCCAGTGGAGTCCAGGCTATGGGCCATACCGCTAGACCGACGACATTACTGCCTCAAAGCTGCCCAGTGAACTATTTACTCGCCAAAAACATCGATGATAACTGTGCAGCCTTTGCGCTTGGCCTAAGAACAGAAATACAGTACAAAAACAAATCGAAGAGCAAAAGCAAAGCAAGGAAACGAAAATTTCCAAAAAAGAAATACCAAAAAAAAAGAAAAAGAAAACTCACCAGCTCGGAAGCAATGGTATCAAACCACAAACTATCGTGCTTTGTTATTTCTCAGCCAGAATGCTTTACCTTCTGCAAACCGACTTCCTACAGGATCACCAGCAAAAAACATGCTCCATCAAAGATTTTTGATTCCGTTATTCGCCTGACTATCTCATCCAATTCAATCTCGATAGCTAATCCTGCCTGCCGATCTATTCATTTGGCGTGCTCACTACGCCTGTCTTGGTCACTCTACCGTCTTACGAGAGGGTATTTCAAGTGATGAGATCGTCTGAAATACCAGTACCCTCTCTCTCTTTCGGGACAACAATCTGCCAAATAAGGTGACTTCTATCTCCTCTGCATACGAAGCAACTACTCGATATCGGTTCTGCCGGAGCTTTGGTTGACTAAGATGGTTGAGGTGTTATTCCTATACTTTATCTGTCTTCAGTGGTGCTACAGTTATTGGAACTCGCTGGAGTCGCCTCTACCTATTTCAGATCATTCGACACTTGTTGTCTATTAGTATAAATATTTTATCCAGCCATGGATATCGGTCGGCGTCTTACATCAGTTACATCAGGCCACCATTTTTATAAATAACAGCTCTATTCATCTTTTGATCTTTTCCAAAGTCTGATCCTCGCATTCTAATCCCAGTACCACCCAAGAACGGGAACTTCTTAAAGAAATTATTGAATCTCAAACAGCACTGGCTGGAGTATCATCCGCATTCGGGGGTGCATCGTCCTTTTCCCAAGGCTTTCGTCGCCGAGGCTTTTCACTAGCAAGATCGTGGCCTTCCAAGACAGTATCCGGAATCTCTTGTATTCCCGGAATTGGTTGCCCGGTCGTAATGAGCTCAACGATATGCGCAAAGGAAGAGGGATATGCAGGTTCTGAAGAAGTAGCCGAATCACCGACAGGAGGATTTGACCCCGAAGCTTCTCCCTGCGCGGTTGAAGGCGAAGCTAACCAAGATTTATAGGCCGTAAAATTGACGGGTGGAGTGATACTCTCTTTCCTGAAGACAGTCAGTATTAACAAGTCGTACTCAAAGCTGCAGTGTAGAGAGATACCGTGAGAAGAAAAAGCATTTCGCTTGGAGGACAAGGTCATCTTCGCGATTCATTTCCGTGTTGGAGGCGGGCGTTTCGGGATGACCCAGGATTATGGCGAGACCATTAGCGAATTCAGGATCATTTTGGAAATCATATGAGCGTAATCGCTCGAATGTATCTGTTTGCGCGATCTGTGCCATGATTGTTGGGGGTAAGAATGAGATGAGATGCGATGCGATGCGGAGTTGTAAGTGTACGTGGGGCAAAGAGGAGGATAAGATGGAGCCGAGGTCCACGATAAGAACTGATACTCTTCGGAGTAGATTAAAATGCGATTTTGGTATATACAGATTGAACTCCCCCCAATATCCGAATTATAAAATAAATCCTTGACGCCAAATATGCACTTGTTTTGCCCTTTCACTTCCCTTTTCTCTCGTTTCTGACATTTACGCTGTTGTATCCATTCCTTCGGATTCATTGGGTTCGGAAATCCGCACGCTTTTACTCTGACACCCGGGGCAATTATGAACAACCTCATGAGCAAAGAGATCGCAATCGATGCAGAAATGATTTAGACAAGCAGTGCACTCATATCGACTACTCACGCTCATTCCCTTGGCGTGGGACTCTGTGGTTTGCCATTGATCTTCTGGGGGCACAGCGGGAAACGGCAAACCACAAGCAAAGCAGGCAGTACTTTGCGAAGCACGACTCCAGGGGACTTCTACCCAGTTAATTAATGGGAAGAGATGGTGATAAGAGCGGGCAAGATGGGTAGAAAGGATCAAAGTCAATCCGCAAGAGGGACACTCGGCAGGCAAGCTGCAGACTTTGCTACCACAACGAGAACAGAGGTATCCGCCTCGCGAAGGCTTTGAGTGACAAGCACAGAGTGAAGGATCGGCTTCTACCGTCCGTGATGGGAATCCCATCATAAGCAAGGAGCTTGCACTTCGTTTTTCCGAGTACGTGGCTGGAGGTGTCGTCACGTCCATCATCAATTCCCGGAAATGTTGCTCATTGAGAGCGACACCGTATGCTGTCTCATCTCCCCCATTGGTTCTTGTGCAAAGTTCACGACAAATGGCGACCTGCGCGGCTAGACCGACGATTCGAACTCGTACTTTATCGGTGATCAAGGTATTGATAGTTTGATGGATGTCCCCGGGGTCCGATGAAAGTAGCGAGCCAAAAATAACGAGGACTTCTCGAGTACCGTGACTTGGTGTGTGACTATATTACTCATTGTCAGCTCGGGTTCCAAGCAGTATGTCGACAAGGAAGGAAAGACTCATACAAAAGAGCACCCCGGGCCATCTCCAGACCATTCTGTAAACTCGGAAGACCCTTAGGATCCTGTGTCCTTAGAGCTTGAATGGATGTAATATGCTCTGTAGGATTCCCACTCATATCACTAACTCGAAAGGCCAAACCATCTCTCAACCCCAGAACTCCAAGTTGAGAGATAGGATTCTGTTCAAAGAACTCCCGCACAAACTCTTGCGCATATCGTAGGGATAAAAGGTAACGTGTTGGACGAAGATCCTTCTCAGACATTGACAATGAAAGGTCCAAGATTAAGATCATATGTCGTATAATACCGCGTTGTAGAGGCGTCGTGTCTTTCAGCAACCTATCGCGAAAAAGCGCATCAGTGAGATCCCACGACCTTGAAGCTCTATATCGAAGCCACCATGAACTGCCTCACCTCTTCCGTTTGCCCGCTTCTAACAATCCTTCCACCGTCGAGCTAATCGTACCATCTGCACCTTCAACCAAAGTCTCCCATGTCCTTGAAAGCTCCCACTCCGCACCACCGCGTTGCTTCCTCTTCCCAGATCGCGTCCGATCATTCCGAGAAACCTGAAGATCATCCTCATCCTCAGTCACATCTCCCACGTATTCCTCATCAGAGTCAGCCATACTCAAGAAGTAGTTATACCGGAATGGGATCAGTCTTGCGCGCGGAGGAAATGAAAGATGAGAAGTTGAAAGATCCAAGATTAGCGGAAGGTCCAAGCTCCGACGGAACTCCGGAGAAAACAGAAATTCGTTCTTTTCTAAGAACCAGCCCCAACACGAACTAATAAATTCACAACCAACTAGCTCAATCGGAGTAATTCAAATTCTCGAATTATCCCCGAAGGTAACCGTAGTGTTGCTAAACGCCGCGATGTGGGGGAGAAGATCCATTGCGGCGTCGAGACGCGCTGCTTGGGGAGTTCGTCACCGAATTGTTCTCCGCCCCTCCCCCTCTTCTTCTTCTTCTTCTTCTTCTTCTTCCTCTGCCACTTTCTTCTCTTCTTCTTCTTCTTTATCCTCCTCTGCTTCTGCTTCTTCTTCTTCTTCACTGCAGAGTGTCCCTCGTCGACCCCGTCGAATCCCACTTCTTAAGTCCAGACCTCAATTTGCTATTACTCCAGTTCGATACTGCTCCGCCGAAGCTCGCATGATGGCATCCACCGATCGAGATACCCTCCCTGACGTGTAAGTGTGGAAGAATCCCCCGCTCTGCTCTTTTACTCTTTTTACGGAAGAATACATGGGTCGTGGATGGTAGAATCATTGGCGAGGAACTTGCTTTCAACAAGTATGAAGCTCGTTTTCTAGATCCACGATAGCGGATTGAATCCAAGCCTTCAGATATGGGACTTAGAAAGAGTATTATTGTTCCAGGCTAACGCGAATACTGCTACAGGGCCAAGCCTATCAACTACCATGTATCGCTGTTCGACCTCCAGCTTGGTGGATCCTGGGAGTACAAGGGTATCGTGAAAGTTGATGCCAAGGTGACCCGGTCAACCAAGGAGATCGTTTTGAACTCCAAGGATATCACTGTGCAGAGCGCTGAGGTTCTCGGCAAAGATGGTATGGTCCAAGTGAAGCACATTGTGCAGTCTACTTCTGGAATCTACGCCGATGGCTGACCTCGTATTACACAATTCTAGGAAACCCAGTGGCAAAAGCAAGCGATATCACATACGACAAGACCTCAGAACGTGTGTCACTGAAATTCTCTCAAGATCTTGCGCCGTCGGAGATTGTTCTATCTATTAACTTCACCGGAACCATGAACAATGTCATGGCCGGTTTCTATCGCTCCAAGTATACCCCCGTGGGTGAAGCAGGCCCCGGTACGCCCAAAGAAGGCGATTTCCATTATATGCTGAGCACTCAATTCGAGTCATGCGATGCGCGGAGAGCCTTCCCCTGCTTTGACGAGCCAAACCTCAAGGCCACCTTTGATTTCGAAATTGAAATTCCCAAGGGTCAGACTGCTCTTAGCAACATGCCCATCAAGTCAGAGAGGGATGGAAGCAATGCCGATTTGAAGTTTGTCACTTTCGAGAAGACTCCTGTGATGAGCACTTACGTGAGTTCCAATAAGTCTGTGAGATCTTGAATGTCAACGCTGATATCAACTCGCTATAGCTCCTCGCCTGGGCAGTTGGTGACTTCGAATATGTCGAGGCTATGACCGAGCGCAAGTACCAGGGCAAGAGTATCCCAGTTCGAGTTTACACCACCCGTGGCTTGAAGGACCAGGCTCGTTTTGCTCTGGAGTGTGCGCACCGCACTGTCGACTACTTCTCGGAGATCTTCGAAATTGAGTACCCCTTGCCCAAGGCTGATCTTTTGGCCGTGCATGAGTTTGTAAGTTGTAGCAGCTCTCAATCATATCACATCCCCAAGTCAATCATAGCTAAATCCTTCTCAGGCCATGGGTGCCATGGAGAACTGGGGTCTTGTGACATATCGGACAACGGCAGTTCTCTTCGATGAAGGAAAATCAGACAATCGCTATAAGAACCGAATTGCCTATGTCGTTGCGCATGGTAGGATTGACTCAAGTCTCGTCTCAAGACAGCTGCATTGTATCTAACATTGGTCTTACAGAACTCGCTCATCAATGGTTCGGTAACTTGGTTACTATGGACTGGTGGAATGAGCTTTGGCTCAATGAAGGCTTTGCCACCTGGGTTGGCTGGCTGGCAGTTGATCATTTCTATCCTGGTGAGCAATTTTCTGAATTATGACCCACAAGGAGGTTTCTAACACAAATATCTAGAATGGAATATTTGGTCCCAGTTTGTCGTACGCAATCATCGAGGTATCATTCCTTTCTTCCAAGATCATAATTGACATTGTACCACAGGCTGAAGGTGTTCAACAAGCATTCCATCTCGACTCGCTGCGAGCTTCTCACCCCATCGAAGTACCCGTTCGAAATGCCCTCGAGGTCGATCAGATCTTTGACCACATCAGCTACCTTAAGGGAAGCTCCGTGATCCGCATGTTGAGTGTTCATCTTGGTCGGGAGACATTCCTCCGAGGTGTCGCCGATTATCTCAAGTCGCATGCTTACGGTATGCCATCAATATAAGGATACTCAAGTATTGTCAGCTAACAATGTATCTTCTCAACCTAAGGAAATGCCACTACAAATGATCTGTGGTCCGCTCTGAGCAAGGCTTCAGGACAGGATGTCCACGCATTCATGGTGAGTTGATTGACATGCTCAAGCTCTTTTACCACCATAGAAGGGAAATGGCTAATATTTGCATTATCTCAGGACCCTTGGATCCGCAAGATTGGATTCCCCGTCGTCACTGTCGCCGAAGAACCTGGTCAAATTAGCGTTCGCCAGAACCGATTCCTGTCTACTGGCGACGCGAAGCCCGAGGAGGACGAAACTACCTGGTGGATTCCTCTCGGTATCAAATCCGGTGACAAACTGGCTAGTGTGGATACTCGTGCTCTTACCGCGAAGTCTGACAACATTGGAGGTGTCGGCAGTGATGGATTCTACAAGATCAACAAGGACCTGTCTGGCTTCTACCGTACTAACTACCCGCCTGCGCGTCTTGAGAAGCTGGGCCAGTCCCTTGGACTGTTGAGTACTGAGGATAAGATCGGTTTGCTCGGTGATGCTGCTGCTCTTGCCGTCTCTGGCGAGGGCACTACTCCAGCTCTATTGGCTCTGCTGGAGGGCTTCAAGGATGAAAAGAACTACCTGTGAGTGACACTGATCTTACTTCAGTCCATTATCCTCTACGCAAGAGCTGATGATATGTTATTTTGATAGTGTTTGGTCTCAGGTATCCACTTCTTTGGGTAACCTCCGCTCTGTTTTTGCTCAGAACGAGCCTGTCGCCGCCAGCTTGAAGCAGTTCACCCAGAAGCTGGCTGGTCCTGCTGCTGAGCAGATCGGCTGGGAGTTCAAGCCTAATGAGGACTACCTTGTTATTCAACTTCGCAAGCTTCTGATTGCCATGGCTGGTAACAGCGGACATGCTGGGTAAGTTCTTATTGAAGCTATGTCCACTGGCTGTTTCACTAATCAATGTCTTCCGTTCCAGCACCGTCGCTGAAGCTAAACGCCGTTTCGACCTGTGGGCCACTGGTCAGGACAAGTCTGCCGTCCACACCAACCTTCGATCTGCCATCTTCAGTCTCAACGTCTCCGAGGGTGGCCGTAAGGAATACGAAGCCGTGAAGGAAGAGTATCTCCGAACCGATTCGGTCGATGGTAAGGAGATCTGTCTCTCGGCTATGGGACGTACAAAGGACCCCGCCTTGGTTGAAGATTACCTGAACTTTGTCTTCTCCGACAAGGTGGCTATTCAAGATATCCATAACGGTGCTGTTTCTCTGGCTGCCAATGCCAAGATGCGTCATCTGCTTTGGGAGTACATCAAGACCAATTGGACCTTTGTGGAGGGCCGTTTGTCCTCTAACAATGTTGTCTTCGAGCGGTTTATTCGGATGGGCTTGTCCAAGTTTGCTGATCACCGGATCGGTGATGACATTGCTAACTTCTTCTCTGATAAGAACACTGGAGCTTATGCCCGAGCTCTTGTCATTGTGTCAGACAACATCCGCACTAATGCTTCTTACAAGGAACGCGATGAGTCTTTGGCACTGGAATGGTTGCGTGCCCACGGATACGCATGAACATGAGAAGTGCCCCATGAGAAGCAACTCATGCTAGTATGTGGTTTCCCACCCCGTGGGAGATCAGCTGCCACGCACAAGTGAGGCTTGGGTTGAGGATGATTCATATTAGTCACATTCCAAAACGTCCATCAGAATGACATTATCTTCAAGTCATCTAGAATAATGAATCATAATTAAATTAAATTTATATATAAATAAAAAAGAATAAAAGATGATCGAATGCTAAAAATACAAATGATATCCAAACGTGACCAAAGGCGGTGACGCTGAAACAAAGCTGCACTTTCGGTCTGCTTGGCCGCCTGCACCTCCTATCATTTCAGGCGTTCATCATTCAGTCCCCTCCACCCTAACATCCTCCATCTTTCGGTCCTTTTTATATTCAAAACTTGAGATCTTGGTGCTTTGGATCTTTCCCCCGATACTTTAAATCCCAATCATCATGAATCCCGAGTGGTATGTTGTCGTCTTGCTCCCATCCCTCGTCTATTTTGAACTTCTCCCTCCGTGTCCCATACCGGGCTCCGCCACCCAAATATCCCGACTTCTGGCATCGCCAGTGCCAGAGTTGTTGAGGATGGCAGATTCTTCTTGAAATCCGACTGGACTGACACGCATATCTTTCTTTTCCTTTCACAGAGTATTCCTCCGTCATGCTAGCCTTATCCCGCTTGCAACCCCATGTCGCCGATCAGTCTTACCTAACAAAAATAGATACGATTACCTCTTCAAGCTCCTCCTCATCGGTGACTCCGGTGTTGGAAAGTCTTGCTTGCTGCTTCGTTTCGCCGATGATACCTACACTGAGAGCTATATCTCGACTATCGGTGTTGACTTTGTACGTTGAATTCTTGGCCCCGCGGGGTCCGTCTTTCTCAACTATTCCTTTGCGGAGCAATAAATGAAATACTAACGCCCGACGTCGCAGAAAATCCGCACTATCGAACTCGATGGCAAGACCGTGAAGCTTCAGATTGTACGATATATATCTACCCTTTTACTTTGAGATGAGAGGTCACCGGAGTGAGAGATGATCAGTTGGCTAACAGGTGCATTCTAGTGGGATACCGCTGGCCAGGAACGTTTCCGTACCATCACATCGTCTTACTACCGTGGTGCCCACGGTATTTGTGTCGTGTACGATGTCACCGACATGGACTCTTTCAACAACGTGAAGCAGTGGCTCCAAGAGATCGACCGATACGCCACCGAGGGTGTCAACAAGCTGCTTGTTGGAAACAAGAGTGATATGGAGGACAAGAAGGTTGTGGAGTATACCGTAGCCAAGGTATGTTGCTTGAATTTCGTTCAAAGACAGTCCTGCGTGATTCGCGATTTTCCACAAGTGGACCACGGGAATCCTCTTTTACTGACGTGTTTTTCTTTTCCCCTTTATAGGAGTTTGCCGACAGCCTTGGAATTCCTTTCCTCGAGACCTCTGCTAAGAACGCATCCAATGTTGAGCAAGCCTTCTTGACTATGGCACGACAGATTAAGGAGCGTATGGGCACAACCACCGTTAACAACAAGCCTACTGTGCAGGTTGGCCAAGGCCAGGGCGTCCAGTCCGGATCCGCAGGCGGCTGCTGCTAAGACGATATGACCCTGTGCAGTGCGGTGTTTCCATTTGGGCGCAATGTTACATCATGGATGAGGGTTTTCCAAGCGGCGTGGTATCTCATCGGCAGCCAGACTTGTCATACCCTTGGACAGTCGGTATGCTCAGACGACCGAGGACTAGGCGAGGCTTGCCATTCGTTTCGCGAGTGCCACCGGAGAGCTCTTCCTTTCTTCTCTCTTCCTGTGCTTTAGACGGCCCTGCGTTCTGTCGTTCTTCGATTTGCTTCGTGATTACCGCCGGTGTTTTCTCTTCCCTGGCCGCATCTGTTTTGACCCTCCATTCTCTGTGTTGTCTCCCCTTTCTTCCCGTTTCTTTCCTCCCCCTTATTTCATTTTATTTTCCTTATCCTCTTATTTTACCTTTTTTTTTCTTTTGTCTTGTAGGTTGGATTCATCTCTTCTGAATGAATTAATGGCGACGAATGTTGTTCTTTCTTTAGGGATTTCCCATTGCTCTTATATCTCCCACTATCCACTTTCCCTCGGGAATCAGTTGGCATAAATCTGTAGATATAAATCCTTTATATCCCTATAAAAGACTACATAGTATACTATCCTCACAAGACCACGGGTTGTATATGCAAGGTCTTGACTATAGGAGTTGATCCCATGGATCACATGCACGATTCGGGGGCCCCAGTCCCTATATACGACAATCAACGCTTTCTCCTAGCATGATATTCCCACTACTACAAAAAGATACCCAGTGGAGCTTCCGAATTTAGCTAAAAGTTCCTTTTCCATGTGGAAGGGGAATAATTATCGATAAATTCAACTACCTTCACGGTATTTCGGAATGCAAACTTGTGGAGATGACCGGAGCCGAGGCACAACCACTCGGCAAAACGTCATGAACTTCCCTCATCCTCCCCCAAGCCGAATCATTCTCGCGCCCTTTTCTCCTGATTAGACTAACTTTCTACCTCCTTTCAACTTATTCGCTCCTTTACTACCCCTTGGTCTTCTTGCTTGATATCTCCATAACCTTTCAAGTGTCCTCGTTTCGTGTTCTTCACGCTCGCAACTCATCCAATCTCCATCCCCCTCATCGACATACCTTAACTACCATGTCTTCTCAACAACGTGATCAGAAGCCAGCGCCATCCACGGCCATCCAGCAAAGCGATAACATCGCGCACGCTCTGGCCGGCGCCGGTGGTGGAATTCTGTCAATGGTTCTAACGTACGCTCCCTACCCCACGTTCATGAGTTGTTCCCCGTGGGAAAACCAATACTGAGATCCACTCTTCCCCGACAGATACCCTCTGATCACTCTATCGACACGAGCCCAAGTCGAGTCGAAACGCGCACACTCCACCACCCTCGATGCAGTCCGTCGTATTGTTCAGCGAGAGGGTATTTCCGGCCTATACTCCGGACTTGAATCCGCGCTTTTCGGAATCAGCGTCACCAATTTCGTCTATTACTACTGGTACGAATGGACTCGATCAACCTTCGAAAAGGCAGCCACCCAATCCGGCCGTGCCTCGAAGAAACTCACAACCATCGAATCCATGATCGCAGGTGCTATCGCCGGTAGCGCAACGGTCCTAATCACCAACCCGATTTGGGTCATTAACACGCGCATGACTGCTCGCAAGTCCGATGCCGAGGAACAGGGTCTCCCCGGAGCCCCTAAGAAGCCCAAGGCATCTACCATCAGTACATTGATGGAGTTACTCCGTACTGAAGGTCCTAAGGCTCTATTTGCTGGTGTCCTTCCGGCATTGGTGCTGGTCATCAACCCCATTCTCCAATATACTATCTTTGAACAGTTGAAGAATATCGTTGAGCGTCGTCGACGAATGACGCCCAAGGATGCATTTTATCTTGGTGCATTGGGCAAAATCCTCGCGACTAGCATCACATATCCTTATATCACGATCAAGAGCCGCATGCATGTGGCTAGCAAGGATGGTCCTAAGGAGAGCTTGAACGGCAGTCTGAAGCGGATTATTAATGAAGAGGGTTGGAAGGGACTTTACAAGGGTATGTTTCCATGTGAAGTTGGATCTCTGAAATACTTAATTCATCTACTAATGCTGTTTACTAGGTATCGGCCCTAAGGTCACCCAAAGTGCCATTACCGCTGCCTTCCTCTTCGCCTTCAAGGATGTCCTTTATGACACGATGGTGACTATGCGCAAGCGAGGTGCTATCCGCAAGTAGATATCTTCTACAATCGGCCCCGTGGATGATCATCGTTTGTGGACTTGGCCTTTATATAATGCCAGGACACCGAACTTGACACTCCCTCCACCAACTTATACAAAAGCATGCAGACAACTTACTTTCTCATTCAAGAAGATGAGATCAAATGTGCTACTCTGGAAGCATAGCTTACTACGAATTAGGGCTCGCCCCGGCATAGGGATCGTGATAATCATGATCCCCACCAGATGATATTTACTTTGTCAAATTGTACATATACTTTTCTTCATTATTTACATATTCCCTCTCCCCCACGACTTTGAAATTCCGACTTTTGAATATATTTTTGATATGCCTGCAGCTCCTAGAAATATTGCTGTATTTGTGTATTGTCATATTTGTAAAATACCGTTCTGATATTCAATGGTGAATGAGGAAGGTGCGATCGAGGTATGTCAATGGCCGTTCCTTCCTATTTGGCCTTGTCAGCCTGCTGGTCAATGGAGGCTCGTTCAAACTTCGCCTCTTCCACTCTGCACTCTCGAGACAACCATTCGTCTGTATGTACTACCAGTGTTGATGGTTGAGATTCACATTCAATACTCATTGTTGACAGAGTTAAGGTAAGAGCAAACTCGAAATTTGGTCTGCTACTGATTACTGATTGCTGATATCTATATCTGGTGGTGACAGGTAGTCCACCAATATGGATCATTCAACCCTCGAAGTATATGACAATACCAGAGTAAAGGTGCCACAGCTATGTCGACAATATGCTTTGAGATCGTCAAATTCTCTATCACCTGTGAAAAGCCCTTGCATCAGAACCTCTAATCTACTCAATCGCCGAATTGCTCGAGGATTGCTCCGAGAGATCCAGGGCGGGGGATCGGCCAATTCGAAATTCTCCAAGAAACCGTCGAATCTCAAATCATGGAGATGGTGGAAAGGCGCCTCGGACGATGTCGTGAGTCTTTCCTGGTCACCCGATGGAACGAAATTCGCTGCCGGTGCAATCACCTATGACGACGACTTCAATCGAGGAAACAATCTGATCCTCGGCGATCTTGTACATAATACTCTGACGGAACTTCCTAGTCATTATCTACCTCGAACTGATCAAAATTCACCAGAAACCGGTCAATCTCGGCGTTTCGCTACTGTCTCTGATTCTCAGTGGACCGAGCAGAGGCTCTTCACTGCGAGCTATGACCGGACAGTCAAGATCTGGGATCCCCATATCGAGCAAGGTGCGACCTGTATCGAGACCTTGAGGCATGATTCCAAGGTGGTGGCGATGGAAATTTCGAACCATGAACCGGGATTACTTGCAACTGCTACCAGATCATTCCATATTTGGGATCTTTCAGACATTCCCAGTCATAATGATTTGTCTATTCAAAGAGCATCTCACAAGAAAAACATCAATCTCATTCCAACATCCCTCCAATGGGGCCAAACAGCTAAAACAGGACATATTTTAGCTGGTGGTATGGCAGAGGAAATTGAGGATCCATTCACGATCTCACGTCGTGGTCACCTCCAACTCTGGAGCATCGAACAATCATTCATATCCAGCCGCAAAGTTATTCCTGACTCACAGCACATATTCGATATCAGGTGGCATCCTTTTATGAATCAATTTGCTACAGCAAGCTCAAGCTTGGGGATGACTGTTCCTCGCGATATTCGCTCTGTAGTGCAGATTTACGATATGTCGAGTGATATCCCAGTGGTCACAAGCCGATTTCCTTGTCCGGCCCTTGACATCAATAAGGTGACATTCTGCCCAAGAGGATCTTATGTCACAGCTAGCTGTACGGATGGAAGTACATATGTTTGGGATAAACGGAATTCAGACAAACTGCTTCACAAGCTATCACACAATCTTTCCCTTCACTCAATCAGTGACGAATACCCTATGGAATGTGTTGATTACGGTGTGAGTGTTGCACTTTGGGGTACATCGATTGACCAGTTCTTCACTGGTAGTTCAGATGGGGTTCTAAGTCAGTGGGATATTCGACGCTCCCCCGAGGATGTCCTCATAGAGCATACTGCAAGGTTCGGCGATGCGATCACCAGCGGACTTTTCTCAGATGATAAATCCCATCTTCTACTTGGTATATCTGGTGGAGGAATTCATATCTTCTCATCCGGGCCCTGTTCTGATCCCGAGCCAGCAGAGATGGGATTCTTCCATGCCCCGATCTCCGATGAGAGCCAACCCTTCCAGGCTACGTCTTTTGCAAACGAACTTCTTGCCTCAATGCAGTTAGTTATGCACCCGGTCTTTGGACCTGTTCAAGGGCCACACTACTCTGGGCCATATGCAACTTGGGCTCGAGCAATTATTGATGGAGAAAGACAAGACCTCCGAGATGTCCCATTATTGAAGGAATACAAGCTACGACAGTTCTATGGGCCACCGGTGAAAAATCGACGGGGACTAGATAACGATGCAAGACTAGCCCTCGAAAGATATTTCCAGGTCGCCCATGCTCGTGCACAGTACATCAGACCAAAGCGGCAGGAGGAGGGTTGTCACAGCCAAAGGATCAAAAAACCAGATAACCCACACTCCATCACGGCACGGCTTTCATCAAGTCTCAAGAAACCGAATCACGGAAATAGAGCGAGAGCAGTCTTGAAAAGAAAGACGAAATCAATCATCACCAAGATTGATGAAGACGCCATTGACCTAACCATTGATCCTAACCCCAGCCTCAACATCATTGATTTAACAATGGATACATCAGTTGAGTCAGGTATTATTGACTTGACTTCTGAAACAGAAGGGCTGGCATTAGAAGGGAAAACCTCATCTACTAGTACTGTATGTAGATCTGTTGAATTTGAAGAAGACTACTGGTGGCCGAATAGTGGGAATGTTGATGCGAATATCCCCAAATGAGGAATGTGTTACTGTTTGTTACGGTAGGCGTATGTACAGCGTTCTTGTGTGATGGGATTCTTCATGATACTTCATTTGTTTCTTTTGACGTGTTCTATTCATATTGCTTTTAGGATTCTTGATTTATGCTTCTTAGTGTTTTCATTCTTGTTCATGAATACATGATAATGCTGCTCTGTGATTCTTTGAAGCTCTTCTAATCAACCTTGAGTATTGTACGAAGCCTTAATCCGAACAGTGTACGCTATATTCTAGATTTAATCCTTCTACAGCACTTTAAATAAATAAGTATCAGTCCTGGGACGATATTGTAGAATTGGCCAAGGAGGCATCTCCGTTGTATATTGAGTTGAGCTTATACTAGTTATGTGATAGGGCATGTACATAATGGACTGTACAACACCAGTGGCAAAAGTACATTGGCTACGTATTCCAGCCAATAACAGCAAGTAAATAAATATAAAATAATACTATCCAATAGGCAACTATAATAATTTAAATACATTTACTACTTTTAATACTTGAATACACTAAATGGCAGATTCTGGAAACCGCACTGCCACACTGGAGTCATCGCCAAGCCACAATCTACTGCCGACTTTAAAGACTTCCAACTCTTCCCACTTCAAGCACTCTCCATCTTTCATCTTCCCTCCCACTTCCCTGGCTTGAGATAACATTTACATAACTAGTTTGGTCTTATCAAGCTTCCTTCGACATTCCACTTCCTTAACACATTCACCTCATCCCACCAATGTCATCATCCTTTGCCCCGCCCCCGGGACCTCCCCCGCCTACAGTTCCAGACGGCTGGAAAGCGCAATTTGATGATCGATACAATGCCTGGTAAGAGATATCCTGGCCCTCGAACCAAGCATAAAACCCCCAATACTAAAAATACAAAGGTTCTACGTAAATCTCGCAACAGGAAAATCACAATGGGAACATCCTCAACCACCAACCGCCCCTCCACCCGGTCCTCCACCCTCGGAACTCCCAGCATACGATCAATCCGGCCCAGCCAACCCCTCCACCCTCCCAACCGACGACAAAAAACAAATGTCCTCAAATAACCCCTACAACCCCGCAAACGCAAATCCAGCCCCAGCCCCAAGTCCAAGCATAGATGAAGACGCCCGTCTAGCCGCAAAGCTCCAAGCCGAGGAAGATGCCCGCGCGAACAGCAGAGGAGTCGGCTCCGGTCCTCCCGGCGCCGCATCAGATTACTACAGTAATCCCGGACAATCCCAATCCAATACCCCGCCCTACGCAGCCGGACCAAACCCGTCGCAAAGCGCAAGTCCCATGCCCGAGCAGAAGCGGAGTAAGGGTGGCTTCCTCAGTAAACTTATGGGGAAGAGCTCGAGCTCGAGTTCTCGACCGCAGCAACAATATGGGTACCCGCAGCAGCAGGGTCCACCGGGTGGTTACTATGGTGGGTATCCTCAGCAGCCTGGGTATGGTCAACAACCTGGGTATGGATATCCTCAACCGGGATATGGAGGGTATGGAGGACCACCACCAGGTGGATACTATCAACAGCCACCGCGGAGAACGGGAGGAGGAGGTATGGGGACGGCTGGTGCGGCTGCACTAGGTGTTGGTGGTGGATTGTTAGGTGGAATGATGCTTGAGAATGCTCTTGATGATCACGATGACTATAATGAGGGATATGCTGATGGGTATGATGATGGTGGTGGTGATTTCGGTGGCGGCGATGATTTCTAGATGCATTGTCTACTTTTTTTTCTCTTCCTTCCTTCTATGTTTTGCTCAGGGTACGCTACACATGCAGCTCAAGCTACTCGCACTACTCGTTTCTAATCGCTCTAGTTGAGCTGTGCCGTGTTTCATGGATATCAGGTCTTATCCTTCGGCGTAAACATGGTTCGAAATCGGAACGGAGGAATTCTGGGTTCTTTTGATATTACTTGCATTTCCGTCGTTACATTCTTTTTTTTTCTCAGTCGCACAGTCATTGATGTATTATGAATCTATGGGATATGAGCGAACCAATTCCAATCGAATCACTCTACTATACATACATCAAGCAGTGAATCAAACTCGCTGTAAACCGCTTACACCTACGCACGTCTTCGTGCATTTCCACCAGCTTCCCGACCTGTAGCACCTGTAGCACCCTCCGCATTGGCCATAGGACTAGGCGCAGTACCGGCCATCCAACCAGCCAAATCAAACCCACCACCAGCCATCGCACTACCAGCACCGGAGATCGGCGAAGCGCGTTGCTGCTGCTCGAATTCGGCGCGCATTTCGGGATCCACTGATTTAATTAGTATGGGGAGAGAGAAGATGGGTGGAAAAATCAGAGTGGGCAAAGTACGTACTATTTTCCATGAGTTTCGGCATGCCGAGGGTGAAGACCAGGGCGACAATAGCAAGCAGGATCATGGGGTTCTTGACAAGGCTGAGAGGGGAGACTAAAAGGTGAATGTAATGATTAATATTTGTTCTCTTTCGCCAGTTGTAATTCGAATCCCGGTAGCGTAGCAGTAGTAAAGTCACTCACATTTAGCACGTTCCTGATAGAAATTCTTTCGACCCAACACCTTCGCCTCAACAATGACATTGACAGTGCGTTTATTCGCAACGTCAACGACATATTTCTCTGCTCCACGATTATCCCACGGATTCCCACGGAAAGTCTCCCAAACACCAAGGATGGACCCGTCGGCCGCAACGTCCACGCGATAAGGGGCGAAGATGAATTCACTTGAGCGAATATCTAACAGATATGACTCGGGATGACCGGATGGAATGTTTCGGAAGACCAGAGTTGAGGAGCGCGTTAGAGAAGCTGATAGGATATGTTCCTGGTTCGAGGTGGTGAGGGTGGCATGGGTTGTTGCGGGGAGAACGTTAGGATTCGGGAGGTGTGCTGATGGGGGAATATTGATTGTTAAAGAAGCAGCTGCTAGATTAACTAGCAGTGTGAAGAGAAGGAGTAGCATTGTGGTGGTGGGAGTGGTCAGCGAGAGGAAGAAGACAGAGAGAGAAAGAGAGAGAGAGAGAGAGAGAGAGGGGAGGAAGAGGAAGCTGAGATGAAGCTGATAGACGCGGTTTAGACGGGGTGGACAGAGTGGGTGCAGTTTAGAGAGTGCCAAGAAGGGCAAGACTCGAATTTGCCTCCACAGTGGATTGTGTGGATTTACGGAGTACAGTGACTGGGGATTCACAGTAGAGACATTATTAAGATATCTACAGTAAAGTATACTGTGTCTCATCTATAGTTATATTATTATATATTATAGTATATATATTCAGCATATAATATACTACAATATACAAAGTGTAAGCGCCTTTAGCGCAGCCGGTAATCGCAACCGTCTCCGCCCGAGAGTCTCTCCACCTCGTTGAGTTCGTCGCTTTTTCTGGTTCAGCCCCCTCTTCTCCCCTGACATCGCCGTGACTCTCTCTTTTTCTTTTTCTTCTTTGCCCTCGTGCGAGGTTTGTTACCCTCCGATCTTTCTCTGCCAAGGCAACTTGCCCCGCCCCCACCGATTGGTTTTTTTGAGAGGGTAGACTAAGAGCGAGAGAAAAAGAGAGAGGGAGAGATAGAGGGAGAAAAAAAGCAAAAAAAGAGGTTATCAGCGATGGAACAACAACCCACCATGTCGTGGCCTGAACAACTGCATGAGAATTCTCTCATTGCTCCTGGGGAAGACGAGTTCTCCAATTTCCTGGAGTTTAACATGCACTTCTCCGATCTCGAGGGGCACGGGCCAGCACAGACGCAGTCCCAGCTGCAGCAACAACATGCCCTTGTCACTCCCACCGCTATTGCAACGACCACTGCTCCAGAGATGTCCTCGGACTCGCAAGCGCATTCCTTTCCATCAATGGAAGGGCTAGGGATGGACTTTAATCCCCATGGCTCCTTTTCGCAGTCACAGTCACAGCCGCAGTCACATGCCCATTCCGGGTCGATCCCATACTCAACTCCCAGCATGACCCCGGGATTTTGTGCTCAGGATGCTTCACAACCGTCGACAAGTCATTCTTTTATGCAGGGACAACAGATGATCCCACCGACCCCAAACAGTATGGAATTACATGGAAATGCTGCCCGGTACTCTCACCGAGATGAGCACTCCGAGATGTATGATCGCTACTCGCGTATCAATGAAGAACAGGTATAAACCCTCAGCACATGCTCGTATGCTTCAAATGGCTCTTCTCATTCTAATCACCAACTTTTCGGTATAGGCATTGTACACTCCACTTGTTTCACCAGCCATGACTCCACTGGAGAACCAATTCCGATTGCCGGAGTATACGATACCAGGGGAATACTTCACTCCTCTCACTTCACCTGCGCTGGAAGCACAAAACCACAGTAGCTCTAATAACGCCTATTCATACCATGCTCGCCAGGTATCAGACGTGGGCTTTGTTCCGACTAGTGCGGAGGTCAACTTCCTTCCTGGTGCCTCGGCACCACCATCACCTGGTATCATTCGCAAGACCAATCGCCGTCGCGGGTCGACAGCTGCCACGTCACGACTCTCTGGCCGGAATAAGGTGAAGCAATCTCCATCAATTCGGCCGCAGACACAGCGCGCCAAGGGGAAGCCAACACCCAACTCGGAGGAGTTCTACAATAGCTTGACGCAGGAGTTGAACAAACCACAAAACAATGATGTGCGCTCTCTGCAAGTGAGCAGTACAGAGGGGTCTGGCCAGGATTCAGTTTCTCCCGAACCTCTATCTGAACCTCTGATGCCCCCTCCAGCGCTACCAGCACCCCGAAAATCCCCGGTCATCACTGCGCATCCGTCTCAGTCTCAGTCTCCTGGAACTGCCGCCACGCCAGCAACCTTGATGCGTATTCAACGCTCGCAACATGCCATTGATTATTCAGGACAATTCGGCGAGGCCCAGTTGGAGGCACATGACGAAATCATGGAGGATATCTCCCTGCCGGAGGCTGCGGCGCCGGCCATACAACCCCGTCCGAAGGTGAACCGCATTGAGACCAGTATTCGTACAAGTGCGCCCAGCCCGGCAATCTCCGCGAATTTGACTCCATCTTTAGAGCCTCGATCTGCTGCGACGGATCGAACCCCTGGTTCTGTCGCTATTAGTCCTCGGACAATGGCGATGCCATCGCCTAGTGGACCTTTACCTAAACGATCAGATCCATCCAGATCGTCGATCTCTAGTCGGAAACGCCCAAGTGTGAGCTCTACACACGCGAGTCCCCAACTTCGTCCCAAGATCAGTCCCAGTATCCAACCAATGATGCGTGGTAGCGACAGTAAGTGAATCCACCTTTCTTCCAATCATACTGAGTACTAACTAATTGTTCCCCTTCTCAGGTATGACACAAGATGCGATTTACCTTGCATCTAAGTCCAACTACCAACACATTCTGGACGGAACATTACCATCTGGAGTTTCATATCCTGAAACACTCGCAGAGAATTTGAGTTCGAAGCGCACAAACCACAAACTGGCGGAGCAAGGTCGTCGGAATCGTATCAACAGCGCGCTCAAGGAGATCGAAGCATTAATTCCCCCGGAGTTTGTCCAAGCCAAACAGGCAAAGGAAGCTGCTTTATCAGGCATCAAACCCAATGACAAAGAGAAAGAGAAACCCGCCAATCAAACTATCAGCAAAGCCAGTGCCGTGGAAATGGCAATCGACTATATCAAAGCTTTGAAAATGACTCTTGAGCAAACCACCACGAAACTAGCTGCTGCTGAAGCCAAACTTGGTGGTCCTTCCGATACTTCTGCTACTGCTGCTGCTACTGCTATTGCTACAGCAGCAGAGCCTTCAACTAATGGCACAAGTCCAGACGAAACAAAGGGTTCCTCGTAATCCTCAACTGTATATCAAAATGGGATTTTCACTTATTTCGGGGCTGGGGGGGTTATTCTGAGATTTTCCTTCGACTTTCAATTGAGCTGGTCTTTTCTTTCTTCCAGTGCAATCACAAGCTTTTGTTTATCTCGTCTCTTCACGATGATTTATTTGCCAATGCGTGATGATTTTCTTTGGGTTGGACGGTTTAGTAGCGTTGGTGTTGTGTGGTGGTTTGATCTTGTCTTGCTCTGTTCTGCTCTTTTATTCTTTTATTTTATGGGATTCTTGAACTATACATATAGATTTTTTTTTCTCTGAATGTCTTGATATACACTTCCATCACATTGTAGGCACCACAATTACACCCATGTAATTGATAGCCCTTTACTATACTATACTACACTACATCGACACCTACAGTACAACACAATTCATAGCAAACACAATCAATTCGTCGCTCATAAACAATGCAATGATCCTCAACCTCAATAATCTCTAAACACAGCAACCATATCATCCAACCTCGCCACCTCAGTAAGCAACAAAGCCTCCAAATCCCTCCATCTCTGTAACTCCTCCAATTCAACATCCGTCAAATAATCCTCCTCGTGCCCTTTAACATCCGTCCGCTCAGTCTTCTCCAAAAAGTCCTTGGATCGTTCCCTCTCCGTCTTAATCCGCTGTAAAGTCCTCGACATCGCTTTGTACGTATCTTCCAAGATACTACTACAGACCCGATCCGCATCATAATACCATAGAAAGATAGTCTTAGATGGCTGTCGCTGCGCATCTTTGGGGACTTCTTGAAGATCAACGAATCCACCTTTCTGCATTGCAGCGAGAGTCTGACGAAGATCTTTCATTGGAAGAAGACTGATTTCTCCAAGACGTTTCTCGTCTAATTTTCCCTTAGCCTGTAAGACGCGGACAACGCGTAGTGCAACGTCACCATATCGAGACTCGATCATTCTCTCCAGCTCCAAATGCCGAAGTTTCTTTGCGAGAGCTCGGAATGGAACGAACCATTTAACTCCCTCTCTTGCATTGGAACTAACGAGATTATAAGGTGGGGAAGAGAGGAGGGAGAGATGCTGATTGACTTCCGTCATTCGATTGAAGATGGAATTTCGATCTTCTTCTTCATCGTGCGTACCATTCACGCCATTGACGCCATTTTCCAAGGGTCGTTTACCGCGTTGGTTGATTGGGGTAGTGACGGGATCTACTGGACCGATTGCACCGGTTAGATCTAGGTCTGGATCGAGGTCGTGGACGATTTTCATGGATTCGATTGGGATGGAGAATGTTTCGCCTTCTTCTCCTTCGCGGGGGATGTCTTTTCCTTGTTCGTCTCTGCATCGTGGGGTGGCGTATTCGATGCGGCGGAGGAGTGTTTCGTAGACTTCGGCGGTTGCTGGGGGTGCGTCTTGTTCTGCTAGATCGACGAAGCGGGTCATTCGGAGAGCTACGTCGAGCTTTTCGTAGTTAACTCGGACAACTAGTCCAGACTATGGGAGGTTAGATTGAGTTATTTGGGAATTGTTGAAGGTGAAGTACATACCTCCATGGGAATATTATCGAATCCATCTTCGTCTTCAGACCAGTCATTCTCTTCGTCGTCCTCATCATCCGCATGATTTCCATTGATTCCATTGGTCTCTGTTCGAGCATGTTTGTTTGGTGCCGAGTTGCCATTGCTCGTCATTTTCCTTTTCACTCCTCTTGGGAGTCCATTATACATGAATTTTTCCGATAGATCGAAGTCGCAGCGTTCGTCCATGAGTTCTTTCGTCATTACTTCAATCGCTTCTTCCTGTTTTTTCCCTTTCATCTGCTTGATATCAGACCTTCCGGAGACAGCCTTTTTAGCATCCAGATAGTTATCCGAGGGGCTCTGGAAAAAAGCTTCTCGGACTCGAAGGATGTACCCATGAGACGCAAGAGCCTTCATTGTAGAGTTGAAAGGCGCTGGTCTCGCTTCGGGCATTTCGTCCATGTTAGTTTCAGGAGGAACGTCTTCTTGAAATTCCATTCCGTCATTCTCCGTCTCATCCTCTTCTTGTTTAACTCCATTCACTACTGGTGGTGGAGCAGGCGCTCCGACAGTTTTTAGTTCTGGGAGTTCTGAAAGATGTCGAATTGACGCATGACCAAGGTACATGATTGTTTGCATGACTTTGGCAGCATATTCACCCAATCGCTCTTCTACCAATTGGAGGATTTTCCCGGAGCGCACGAGGTAGTATGCCGCCTGGGGATTTGCTTCATAGTATGTATTTCCATCGTCGATCGAAGTGAAGTGGTAAACAAGATGGTGCTGGATCATAGTAACAAGACCATGGCGAAGTTGACGATCTGAAAGGCGAGAATAGAATTTCAATCGAGGAAAAGAGAGTCGCTCGTATCGTTGTAAAGTTGAGAAAATGCGCTGTCGGTCATTTTAGCCTGAGTCTTTCCCGCCGCGACTAGTGCTTGCAGATTTGCGCTATCGCAAAGAAAACTGGCTAAGTAGCCACTTACCCCAAAAAGCTCTCCAAAATTATCCTCAATGAGTAGAGTGCAGAGCTCCGTGGCGTGCTATAGCTATGCGTCAATGTTGATCAGAAGATATTCCGGGTGGATTTCAGCCGAACCTGAGACATCATCATGATGGATTATGAAGGCCTGCCAGCCTCGAATGCTCGCAAGCTCGCAAGAAGTAGTTGAAGATCACCGCGACAAATTCATAAAGCGTGGAATGTAGGCGCAAGCTGCGGTTGTTCAATGGCGGGCACTTTTTTCCTTATCAGTCACGTGGGAGATCAGCTGATCTGATAGGCCATCACAGTATACCTTGAGATGCAATTATCAGCATAATTGAGAATATAACTATATTTGAGATTATCAGAAGTAAAAAATACAATAGTATTCATCTATAAATGAATTATTATAATATGCCCAGAGTATAGAATATGCAACATGCAGATGCACTATGCAGTATAGACATTGACTAGTACTATAGTATAGAGTACATTCTTGATTCCTCAATTAACAATATTCTTCCCATCTTTTTAGGGTGGACTTGAATAAGAGCAGCATAAAAATTGAATACAGAATCCAATTATAGTTATCTTATACTAATTGTATATAATTCTAATATATACAACAGTACACAGTATACATGTATACTACCGTGACAAAGTATCTCCGGTTCCGTCCGACTCGTCTTTCTGGCCAATCACAGCTCGAGTAATCAAACCGCCCCGGGTCAACGAAAAGCTTCAGGATACCCGTCGACTTCATCTCTCCCTCATCCCCTCCCCTCAATTGCCTCCCCACCCTCTCAAACCCAAGTGGGTTCCTGATATTTTTTCCTTCTTCTTCCACTGACCCCGGCGCACAATGCTGTCGCGGTCCTCCCTCTGCCGAAATGCGCCGCGTGCGCTCTCCAGCGGCCGTCGGGCCATGGCCTCTGCTGCCAACCCGACCTTCCAGTACGACGTCTCCGAGGCTGCCGGTGTAAAGGTCGCCAACCGTGAGGTCGGCGGTGCCACTGGCACCCTGGCCCTGGTGGCCAAGGCCGGTTCCCGTTACCAGCCCTTCCCTGGTTTCTCCGATGCCCTCGAGAAGTTTGCCTTCAAGGTCCGTCCACGGCCCCCGCGGTCAACCATTGATCAACATCGTTCAATTCATCGTACTAACTACGTTACTCGATAGTCCACACTCAAGCGCTCCGCTCTGCGGATCACTCGTGAGGTCGAGCTGCTGGGCGGCGAGATCTCCTCGTCACACTCGCGCGAAAATGTCGTCCTCCGCGCCAAGTTCCTCTCGGGTGACCTCCCATACTTCACAGAGCTGCTGGCTGAGGTTGCTAGCCAGACCAAGTTCGCCGGTGAGTGAATCTACATCTACAACTAGGAGTGGGCGGGACAATGGTTGAGCGAGGATACTTATATATTGGTTACGGGCTTAACTAACCAAACGTCATTTTTCATATACAGACTACGAACTGAAGGAGGTTGTCAGCGATCTGCTCAAGTACAAGCAGCAGGCCGTCTTCTCCAACCCCGAGAACGTTGCCATCGATGCCGCCCACGGCGTTGCCTTCCACCGCGGTCTGGGCTCCGCCCAGACTCCTTCCCAGAGCACCCCTTATGAGAAGTACGTCTCCGGTGATGCTCTGGCTCAGTTCGCCCAGGATGCCTACGCCAAGTCCAACGTCGCTCTCGTCGCTACTGGCCCCAACTCTGCCGATGTCTCCAAGTGGGTTGGCCAATTCTTCAAGGATCTCCCCACCGGTACCTCCTCCAGCCAGTACAAGGTCCAGCCCACCGTTGCCACCCAGTACTTCGGTGGTGAGCAGCGCATTCCCTCCAAGGCCGGCAACGCTGTTGTGATTGCCTTCCCCGGATCCAGCGCCTTTGGTACCGCTGGCTTCAAGGCCGAGGCTTCCGTCCTGGCTGCTCTGCTCGGCGGCGAGTCCACCATCAAGTGGACCCCTGGCTTCTCCCTTCTGTCCCAGGCCACCAAGGACTTCTCCCAGCTCAACATCTCCACCAAGAACCACGCCTACTCTGACGCTGGCCTCTTCACTGTCACCCTTTCCGGCAAGGCCGAGCAGGTTGGCATCGCCAGCAAGAACGTCGTCGACGCTCTGAAGAAGGCCGCCGCCGGCGAGGTCGCCAGCGAGGACATCAAGAAGGCCATTGCCCTGGCCAAGTTCCGTGCTCTTGAATCTCTCCAGACTCTTGACACTGGTCTTGAGGCCACCGGCTCCGGTCTGGTTCACGGCAGCAAGCCTTACCAGATCGCCGAGATCGCCCAGGCCGTCGAGAACGTTACTGAGCAGCAGGTTAAGGAGGTAAGTTTTACTATTACTCTACTCACTCCCTTCTCTCTTATGTGTAATTAATACTAACTTTACCTTTTCCAGGCCGCCACCTCCTTCCTCTCCGGTAAGGCCACTCTCGTCAGCGTCGGTGATGTCTTCCAGCTTCCTTACGCCGAGGACCTTGGCCTGACCGTTTAAACCCTTTGTATACCATACAACCCTAGATCGAGGGAAAAGCGTGTTTCCTCGTTGGATTTGATGTGACCACTTGTGCCTAGATTCATTGCCAATATCTCCTTTGTTTTCAGGGGTGTAGTTGACTGTAATACAATTGTACCTTATTTGACAAGCAAGCAGCGTAATGTAGCCCCGTATGCTTCTTACATTGTCCGTTATCCACCGCGCGGAATTTTGATCCTTATAGTGAGGGCCATCGAGAGTTTCCAAGTGGTTCCGCAAATATCAATATTTGACTGAACAAAAACTGATATTCAAGTTATACCAATCAATTATGTGCTCATGTCCGTGGACGGGGCATTGAGGCCTCGCACCAATACCATACTTTATATAGAGACAAGACTCACCTCCAATTTAAATTGAAATTAGCCCGATGCCTAATATCGCATATCTATAATACTACTACTACTACTACTACTACTACTACTACTACTACTACTACTACTACTACTACTACTACTAACTAGCAAGTACTCATAAGATGAACTACAAAAATATATGAAGAATCTAGACCTACCTAATCTAGTCCACCAATCAGCAAGATGTCGAACCAAAAGAGTTTCAGAATCGATGACAACTCAAAGATACTAGATATCAAATATATCAGCATCCGAATAGAATGTATCAGACATACATACCAAATTGAAGCAAAAGAAGTTAATAACTATTTAAGCTCCCCTCCACAGAATATCATCTAGTCGGATGACACATGGAAGCATCAACAACTACACTTCTATAAAAACCATCACATATCCTCCAATAACCAGTAACCTAACAAAAAAAATCTATACCATACATCACATGTGATACTAACAAGGCAAAAGATCCAAACAAAACAAAACAAAGTCTACTAGTCTTAAGTAGAATCAAATATACAAAAAAACTTTGATTAAAACAACTCCATTCCTCCGTAATAATCCTTTGATATAACCGAGGTCCTCCAACGGAAATACCCAACCAGTGATGTCAGACTGCATCCTATTAAATTACCTATTGTATTGCTAGTAAATACTCCCATTGTAAATAAGTTTAAATTCAAGAATATAGTGACGATGTCGCAACTAAATGGCCGATAACCGATGAAAAGTCCGAAATCGGATGAATAGTAGTCCACTTCCACTTCAAACTAGATTATTACGGAGTACGAACATTATAGAACTATGGAGATGCGATGTAGACGGAACAGTCCGATCGGAACGATCCGATTTAATCACAGGACTACAGTATACGCATTACTCCGGGACGAATTGCAATTGATAGATTTTGATTCCCTCGATTGGATTCTATTTGAATTGGAATTGGAAATGAAAAGACGTTTATAGGTTCATACAAGGAAATAAAAACAGCTTAGACGAATGGTCCAGACACATTGGGGAGATTCCCTGTATCACGAACGAATGTAATTCAAAAGGGTATCGGATCTGCTTGTAGTGCAGATGAATTAAGAATGTGTATGTGGAACATTTACTCCTCCGCTCGTCAGGCGCTGCATGATAGAAGGGTATCTCAAACCTTCTCTAGTGCTTAGCGGTGACAGCTTCGCCAGTCAGCTTCTCGACAGCTTCCTTAGCCCTGTAGAAAAAGTATTAGTTCGGAGGTTTTCACATGGAAATGTACTGGAAAGGGGGAAAACGTACATATCACCAAGAGCAACCATGCAGACAGTCTGCCAGATACCCAGACCAATACGGGGAGCAACACCACGGTAGAGACCGCGGATACCATTGTTGTCATAGATGTACTTGAAGGTCTTGCCAACAGTCAAGTTCTTGGGGCGGTTAGGGTCCTCAGTCTTGCTCTGCATCTCGACACGGATAACCTCAATAGGCTGGTTCCAAGCAGACAGACCACCACCCAGACTGGAAGCCAAGATCTTCTCAAAGCCAGAGAGCTTCTGACCATCCTCCTTGCCGGTAGTCTTACGGATAGCAGACTCAGCCAGACGCGACAGACCGAAGCGGGAGCCCCAGTTAGTAGTCTGACGAATAGCCACGGCATTGACACCACGGTTAATACCACGGATACCTTCCTTACGGTAAATATCCATGAAAGTCTCAAAGGTACCGGGGGGCTTCACACCCTGAGCGGCCATCTTGTGCTTTGTGATCTCGACAGTCTTCATGCAAGTACAGAAGCCCATGGTAGCGTAAGCCTGGGCAACACCACCAGCCATACCACCACTGATACCACCGACGAAGTCATTGGCACCCAGGCGGCGGGCCTGGTACTCGGCCTCGGAGGCGACGAACAGGAGGACTGCACCCTTGGTGGATGCCTCAATCCAGGCCCACGGAATGAGTCCTTGGTAGTCTAAGACGGGTCGGGTATTCGGGTTAGTGGATTGGGTTCACATGAAAGATGATTGGGTTTCGGGATGTTGATTGTCCACCCCCACACTAGGTAGGAGCGTACATCGGAGGAAATTGGGGGGAGAGCAAGGGAAGTAAGAAAGGGAAAAAATAAAGGGTAATCATCACATACAACCGAGGATGCCGCCACGGCCCCAAATCCGACCCATAGCACCGGCGAAGCTATCGCCCCGGTTGGCGGCCATGGTTGTCTTGATCACTTCCAACGGCTGTCAATGGTTAGCAGGTTGACCAGATGATCCCTAGAGTACACCCCTTCAATTCACCAGGATAGATAGTAACATACCTGTCCCAACGAGGTGACCTCGAACATGTTCAATCCAGCACCCAGAAGCAGGTTACTGAACTTGACGGGCTTCTTCTCGAGCTGAGGCGCGGCGGCCTGATTCGTCGCGGTAGACATCTCTAGACTGGGGAGTTTCGCTGAAAGGGGCCCTGACCAAGGGATATAGGGGGCTTCGTCGCCTTTTTAAAAGGGAAGAGAAAAGAGGGAAAGAAGAATGGAAAGTAGAGTAGAAATACTCGGAGGAAGTGGAGGAGAGTGTAATGAGCGAAAAAGGAAAAAGGAAAAAAGACCAAAGTGTCTTATAGGGGAGAGAAATGGGACAGTCAGCTGGGGCGGAGAAGAAGTGCTGTAGACTGCAGGGGAGTACTTAGTACAGTACTACAGTACTGGGGGAGTATTTGGTACCTGGACTGCTCCGATGATCCACTCATGCCGGCGGGTACTGGGTACCTCCCATACCAATTCCATGCAGTTGTACTATGTAGGATTGACTGCGACGAGTAAATTCAATAGCCGAAAGGTCCGGAGTCGGCAATTATGGAATACTCCGATATAGCAGTGTCCAACTATTTTTTTTTTATTAATTAGTCTATATCCCATCTCTATTCTCTACTCTCTCTCATAGTCTATACATAACATACTATACTGACTGTTGTTTATTTTTGGGTGGGTCGGTGAGAAGCGGTTGAGCCTCCCAACAATTCATTCACGTGCTCCATTCTACCTGAGTAGCCGTCAGACCATTCTTATCTGCATGCAGTACATAGTATACATACTATTGGTTAGTATGATAGTACACTATGTATATGCAAAGTTCTATGTATATACATGATAGATATTATGATATATCTATACAGTACTGACTACGAATAAAGGACACATACAATTACAATTACTGAAAGTGATACTGCGAATCATGTTGGAGGAAGTGCTGTTACAAGGCCCGCTCGAACCGGTCAAGTCCTATATCATACAACATGAAAACGACACATAAAAAAAAGATAGAAGAAATAATACAAGTCTAGCTCAAATCCTCCTCTCCCGAAATTTCAAGAATTATACTGCGTGCTGATGCGCATTTAAAGCTTAGCACCGACCAGCTTGGCGTAGGCCTCAGTGCTGAAGGACTTGGGGCGCTCAATGGGCATGCCGAGAGCACGGTCGATGATCAGCTGGGGCAGAACACCCAGAGCACGGGACACACCGAACAGGACGGTGTAGTAGTTAGCCTCGGTCAGACCGTAGTACTGGAGGAGGACACCGGAGTGGGCATCAACGTTGGGGAAGGGGTTCTTGGTCTTGCCGTGTTCGGTCAGAACACCGGGGGCGATCTTGTAGACCTGGCTGACCAGCTTGAACATGGGGTCATCGGGCAGCATGCGGAGAGCGAACTCGCGCTGGGAGACGTAACGGGGGTCAGTCTTGCGGAGAACAGCGTGTCCGTAACCGGGGACGACACGGCCAGCGTTCAGGGTGGACCACAGGTAGTCGGTGATAGACTTGTCGCTGAGGTCGTTGCCGACGGCCTTCTTCATCTCGGTGAGCCAGTTCAGGACCTCCTGGTTAGCCAGACCGTGCAGGGGACCAGCCAGACCCTGGAGACCGGCGGACAGAGAGAGCATGGGGGAGCTCAGAGCACTACCGACCAGGTGGGTGGTGTGGGCACTGACGTTACCACCCTCGTGGTCGGAGTGGATGGTCAGGTACAGACGCATCAGCTCAACGAAGTCGTTGTTGCCGGCGAAGCCAAGCTGGTTGGCCAAGTTGAAGGAGTAATCCTTGTCCTTCTGGATGGCAGCGACCTTGCCGTCCTTGAAGACGTTACGGTAGATCTTAGCGGCGATGGTGGGCAGCTTGGCGATCAGGTCCATGGAGTCCTCGAAGGTGTAGCTCCAGTAGTCCTTCTTGTTGATACCCTTGGCGTAGGCCTTGGCGAAGGCAGACTCGTGCTCGAGAGCGGTCACAGCCAGGGAGAACTGAGCCATGGGGTGGAGGGTGCTGGGGCAGCGGTCGATGAGCTCCTCAATGAACTTGGGGACGTCGGAGCGAGCAGCCCACTCAGCGGACAGGTCGCGGACCTGCTGCTCGGAGGGGATCTCGCCAGTCAGCAGAAGCCAGAAGAGACCCTCAGGAAGGGGCTCCTGGCCACCGGGGGCCTTGGGGAGGAGCTTCTGGATCTCGGGGATCTAAATCATAGAAAAACGAATTAGCCAATTTCATAGTCTATGATTTTCTCTGTAAAAAAAATAAATCAACTTACGGTGCGGCCACGGAAACGGATACCCTCCTCGGAGTCAAGGACGGAACCCTAGAAAAAAAATTGTTAGCGCGATGATCATCCAGATACGAGACCACAGATCTGACTTACCTCCCAGACGAGGGACTTGATACCACGGGCACCACCGTAGGCCTGGTCGAGGGTGACCTCACCGATGACCTTGTTGCCATACTCCCTGGAATTGCGTCAGTGATGCTGTTCATAAATTGCATGGGGGTAATAGGGTGATGTGAGGCGCGCGGGAAAACGTACTTGCGGAGCTTCTTAACCTTCTCAATCTCAGCAGGCAGACCGTCGGCGAAAGTCTCCTTGAGGGACTATCGAGATGGATTAGTATCTTCAATTGAAGCTTTAAAATTTGACGCGAAACGACTACATACCTTAGCCTTGGCGGAAGAGTAGCAGCGCGCGCCGTTCAGGGCGGCAGTCTGCACAGGCTTCGCGACAGAGGACCGCAGAGCGGAGGTACCAATGCGAATGGAAGCCATGACGACTGTATGTGAAAAAAAGAAAAAGGGTATTATAGATGGGGAAGAAAGAAGGTGAGAAGGTTTGGACACAGGGGGGGAAAGGAAAGAAAAAGAAGAAAAGAAATATCCGGAGCTCCCTGGATTTTTCAGGTGGCTGTAACAGCCGGTAAATACAGTATTGACCAACTGGGGGTGGACGGGCAATTGATCTGCGTAATTAACGCTCCCAACGGTAACGCCGAGTACGGCTTTCGGTCTGCCGGCAGATCGCTGTGGTCCGACCAGTTCCGCTCAGCAGAAACACACTCGTGGAGTAACAAAGTGGTACACTTGTCCCGTAGAGATACGAACTAGATTTCGGAAGAATGGAGAAGGACTAATATTGGGGCTTGTTCATGACTCCATCTATTTACCAGATTAAGTTGATCTGATTAGGGTTGTTCCAGTGTCACCATACTATACTCTTTGTATAATATTTAGAAAATGCTGTCCTGTAGTTAGCTACATAGCTAAGTACTGCTGTCTACCGGTACACATGCCAGCATACAATGACGTCGGCAAGTCGCCATCTCCCGTAGTGCTATCCGCAGTCCATCCGGATGCCCGAGTGGATAGCCCTCGGCATCGCGCACGGAGTGTTTGTCCTAATGCCTCGGTCTGGGCACCACTCTGACCCCATGGAGTATGTATACCTACCACGGACTAGATATGGACATTTCTGATGTGAACAGATCACGAAACATTCCCTTGCCAGCTGACGCCATGCGTTGACTGTATGTACATAGATATCTCCCCGTTAATAACCGGCAGATTGCTGAAATGGTTCACCGAGATCGGGAGCTTCACGGGCGGCAGGAAGGGGCAGAACGGGTCTGCCAGCTTACTCTAAACCAATGCGGAAGAGTCAAGGAAGCACTTACCTAGAAGTGCAGTGTACGGAACAGACACAGCAGAATCGGCCCCATCCTGCCGGGATATCCACTCTGGCCTGAGACTCGAGAGTGTGTGCCCCGTAGCCGGGGGAACGAGGGTTGAGTTCAGCGGGGGAGAAAGACCAGAAGTGAAGTTTACATTTTTTTTTTAGTTTCTGTTTACACTATTTACACTATTTGCACATTTGGCTGTGTTTGCACATGACAATGCTGTTTTCACATGATGACTGTAGATAATCAGGTGACTGTGCCCAAAGCAGCTAGCGCCCGCAGAGTTCTCACCATCGCGCCTTCCCAAACGACCTCCCCTGCCACCTCCTTCCTCCTTTCAACCATCTACCTTCCCCCTTCCGCCATCATCTCGGATTCTCTTCTACCCTGTAAATCCGTCTCCTCGTCTTGATTTCTGGATCTCACGGCTGTGCGCCTATAGGTTGTACTCTCTCGTACTCTCGTACTCGCGGCCCAGGCAAGCCCAACTTCCTGGATTATCCCCCAAATACACGCTAGGCTGTATTCCCAGCTGTAGGCGGCAGTTCTCTGGTTTCGACCGTGAATACGCTCGTGCTGTAGTGAAAGAGTCACGGCCCGCTATAAACAAAACAAAACAAAGAACTCTATATTCTGAGACAGAACTGTGTACTGTCTTGAGAGAGTGGACTATACTATAATTTCTCCCATCTCAACTTTTGAGGTCGAAAAGTAGTCGGGCACTTCGAGTCGTTCCTTCCAGTTTTGTTGCTCACCTTGCCTCTTGCCTCTTTCCACTTTGAACTTTTTTCACTCTTCACTTTTCTTTTTTCTTCTCGCTTGCACTTCTTCTCTTTCTCCTTCTCTTCCTCTTCTTCTCCTTAGAGTGCGCATCGTCAGAGTTCATCTCTGCATTCGCCTCATCATGTCCTCAGCCGTAGCAGAGCTGGAGAACTATCTCCAATCCATGCTGGCTCTCAAGCCTCCTGGTGTATCGGGATCCAAAATTCACAGCATCACTACTCTCTGCACTGCAAATGTTCAGGTAAGAATCTTTGTCACACACTGTAACAGTCATCTCCGTCTTCGCCTACTAATCCCTTCATTTAGAATGAATCGGTTCTCATCCAAAAGATCTACACACATTTCAAGAAGGCACCAGGCACCCATAAGTTGGGAGTCCTATATGTCGTAGACTCTGTAACCCGGCAATGGGTAGAAGCTGCACGCAAGGCCGGTCAACCTCCTGGAAGCTCGGCACCTGATGGGACTTTTGCCGCAGGTGTCAACCGTGTCACCGAACTCTTACCTGTACTCATGGGTGATATCATAAACAACTCTCCTCAAGATCAAAAGGTACGCTAGACATGCATCTATATTCATTCCCCGCGGGCGGGGCAATCGATTTGGGGGCCAATTGTAACGGCCGTATTCATGAAAATCTGCATCCAAATCTGCATCCCCCAAGTTGAACCTCATATTGGGCTGTGGTGATAATAGGCCTCATTAATGGCTATATCTCACTATCTGCTGCTCAGTCTCTTCTATTTTCTAATTTCCCCTCTTGTTCATGAACCGTATGACTCACGTATGTTCGTTTCCCATTTATAGGAAAAGATCAAGAAGCTTATTGATATCTGGGAGCGAGGCTATACATTCCCAGCTCCGATGCTCACGTCATTCCGCGAGAAGTTGAATGCTCCTCAGCAGCGTAAGTTCCTTAATTTCTTCACTCAACATTCACTGTTCGACCACTCGTACCTGACATGTTTGTCTTGCTTATAGCCGTGGAATCAACCACTCCCGAGGGTTCTCCTGCACCAGGTCTCAACCCTCTCGGAGCTACATCAATGCAATCTCAAGCTCAACCTCCTAACGGCGGCGGCGCCGCCGCCCCGGATACCTCGAGTATCTTAAAGGCACTGGCTGATATGGCCAAGCAGAACACTGCTGCTCCTGCTGCCCCCACCGCACCAGCTCCAGCCAATCCTCTTGCTGCATTGAACCCTCCTCCTGCTGCAGTTCCTCCGCCTGTATCTTCTGCAGACCCCACGCAGTCTGCTCCAAACCCATACGGCGCTCCTAGCGCTATGGCGAACCCTTTCGCAGCTCTCGGTGGCATGGGACAGAACCCAGGTATTCCTCAGCCACAAAGCCAGAGCCAGACTCCCAACCCACTTTCGTCAGCCCAGAACCCTTTGGCTGCAATGCTTCCACAAGCTGCTGCCGCACCTCCTATGGGTGATGGTAATGCTCTCTCCCAACAACTTCAGCTTCTTCAAATGCTGGCTGCACAGGGTATTCCTCAGGATCAATGGGCTACCGCGCTGCAGATTATCAGCATGACCAACACTATGCCTGGCGGTGGCGCTATTCCTGGCCAGATGCCTGGTTTCCCTCCTATGCCCGGACAAGGCCCAGGTGGTTGGGGTCATGGCGATTCTCAAGGCCGTGATGATCGCGACAGAGAGCGTGACTACAATCGCTCCCCCTCCGGATATCGCCGTCGTTCTCGCTCTCCTGGTTGGGACCGCCGCCGCGACACCTCTCCTCCCCGTCGTCGCAACAGCCCCGTTTACGATGAATACCATGCCGATTCCCCCGGACGTCGGGGTGACGTGCGTGATGGCCGTGGTGGTCGACGTGGCAACGATTATCGCCAACGCAGCCCGCCTGGCCGGAGACGTCGCTCTCCTTCGCCTCAACGCAAGGATCCCAACCTTCCACCCCCTGGTCCTAAGCTAGTCGAATGGGACTACTCCATTGGTCAGAACAACATCAAGGTTCTGAGCCGAACACTCTTTGTTGGTGGCGTCACTATTCCCGAGTCTCAATTGCGCGATCTCTTCAACAGGTTTGGACGGGTCCAGACCTGCATCGTCAACATCGATAAACGCCATGCCTTTATCAAGATGATCAGCCGCCCCGACGCAATCAGTGCTCGTGATGGTATGGAATCCTACCGCCAGGGCGAAATGCAACTGCGAACTCGGTGGGGTGTTGGTTACGGTCCTCGTGACTGCAGCGACTATCAAACCGGAATCAGTATTATTCCTATTGATCGCCTTACCGAGGCTGATCGAAAGTGGATGCTCAATGCCGAATACGGAGGAACGGGAGGCCGAGCTATCGAGCCCGGTATGGTTGTTGAAGAACCCGATATTGAAATCGGCGCTGGTGTCTCCTCGAAAGCAATCAGCCGACGTATTGCCACCGACACTGGCGGTAAGCGTGGTCCAGTATCCTCTCGAACTCAACCCGATCGCTTCGGCGGAGCAGGCGGTGGTGGTCGTCGGGACCGTGATGGCTTTGGCGGTTATCAAGGTGAGCAAGACATGCCAAACGTCAACAATCCGGCCGTCCCACCTGCGGTCCCTGCGTATGGATTCAACTTCGCCAGCATGCCTATGCTCCCACCTGGTTTTATGATGGGTGGAGCTCAAGCTGGTGGAATGCCCAGCACTCAACCGCCTCCACCAGGCCAAGGCAACTAAGCCAAGGCAATTAAGATAAGGTCTTTCCTTTTCTTTCTTATTCTCGACCATTCAACCTTCACATCCATGTTTTCTTACCATACTTGTTGCATCTGGAGCCTTCAGCTTAATCTGAAGGAAACCTACTGGCGTTTTGACGGGTTGGCAGGATCTCAATTCATCGTTTCGGAAAAAAAGGGGGGAGGCATTTTCTTTTTGTATTTGTTTCTTTCTCTGTTGTTTTTTCTTCTCTTTTCTCTTTTTCTTTTCACTCTTCTACTGCACCCGTGTAACAACCTGCATAGTCTCATTGCGGCCAGTAGGCGACATAATGAAGCGACCATTATAGGGCGAGCTCTTGTAAGATGAATAAATTCTAAGAAATCATTCTGCTGCTCAATATCGAGTATCGTTCTGGGTATGAACTATGGTTATTCACTTCTGCGCCATGCTGAGGTATTTGCTGCTGTTCTACAATATAGTTTTTAGTTTACAATTACACTTCGAATATTAGGAAGAACCTTGTATGATGACAGTTCATTCACAAACTGCGTAGCTACAAGAATATACTATGCACTAAATACCATTGCTTCCTATATCATCCCAACTGAACCTCAAGTCAGTTCAAGTACGATCCGGCAAAGCAGCCTGAGAAGCCTTGAAAGACTGCTCAAAGTCGGCAATAATATCATCAATATGCTCCGTTCCAACAGAGATACGAATCGCATCTTCAGTCACACCCGAGTCCTTACGTTCCTGATCCGTAAGTTGCTCGTGGGTAGTAGACCATGGATGGATAGCCAATGTCTTAGAATCACCAACACTAATATCAAGTCAGCACTGGACACAGATACAAAACCAACAAACCCAATAAAGGAGATAAACATACTTAGCCAAATTAGAAATCAATTTAAATCCATCAACAACCTGACTCCCGGCCTCAGCACCCCCCTTAATCCCAACCGATAAAACCCCTCCAAATCCACGAGGAAGATACTTCTTCGCCAATTCATACGAAGGATGATCCTCCAACCCAGGATACGAAACCCAACTAACATACTCATTACCCTTCAACCACTTCGCCAAAGTAAGAGCATTGCTAGCATGACGCTCACATCTCAAACTAAGCGTCTCCAATCCAAGAAGTAACTGTTGAGCCGCGAATGGATTCAACGCAGCACCAACATCCCTCAAAGTCTCGACACGAACTCGAATCGCAAAAGCAAGTGACCCGAACGTTTCCCAGAATTTCAATCCATGATATCCCTCCGATGGTTCAATGAATTGAGGGAATCGTGAGGCATTTTCGCCCCAGTTGAATTTCCCACTATCAACGATTACACCACCGATAGTCGTTCCATGACCTCCTATCCATTTTGTAGCGCTGTGTACGACGATATCTGCGCCATGATCAATAGGTCGAATGAAATAACCACCTGCTCCAAACGTATTATCAACCTAGAATCAATCAGTCATTTCACCCAGCACAGATAATTAGGAATCGCGGGGGAAAACATACAACAACAGGAACACCATGCCGATGAGCAACTTCCACAATCCTCTCCAAATCAGGAACATTATATCTCGGATTTCCAATACTCTCCACATAAACCGCCTTAGTCCTCTCATCAATCGCCTCCTCAATATCAGTGGGATCATCCCCATTAACAAACTTAGTCTGAATCCCCAAACGCGGCAACAAAATCTTGAATTGATTATACGTTCCCCCATACAAATTACTCGTAGAAACGATATTATCGCCGACATGAGCGAGTGCAGAAATCGTCATGAATTGCGCGGCTTGACCTGATGCTGCGGCGACGGCCGCAACACCACCTTCTAAAGCTGCGATTCGTTTTTCGAAGACGTCGACGGTTGGATTCATTATTCGGGAGTAGATGTTGCCGAATTCTTTTAGGCTGAAGAGGCGGGCTCCGTGGGATGAGTCGTTGAAGGTGTAGGATGTTGTTGCGTAGATTGGGACTGCGCGGGAGTTTGTTGTTGGGTCTGGTGAGTGGCTATAGTTGTATATGGTTATATTGTTAGTTTTTAATTGTATGCTCATACAACCAGATGGTTGGGGTTCTTGAGGAGTGACTTACCCAGCGTGTAACTGGAGAGTGTCGAAGTGGAGGTTTGGGTTGGACATTGTGAGGCTTTTTGATGGAAGTGAGGATGTAGTGAGGGAGATGAGTAGATTGGTTCAGTCTGTTATAGAATTGAGTATTGAGTAAATAGTTATATGCCAGAGAGTATAGGGGGGCTACTTAAGGAACAGGCGGGGAAGAGGGGGTGTGATGGCGTGATTTTTGAGTATATTCGATCAGATGCAAACATTAGTTATTATTATTAGTTTATGTAGTATTATATTAGTATTATTATGTACACATGTGCAGATACTAGCATTACACTGCTTAGTCTTTCTTTATACATAATATACTTTGTATAGATTTGAAATAGGAAGTGTTTTCAATTATTCTTATTCCACTTCCATACTTGAGCAATTCTGACGATCTATATACACTCCCATAAGCTATAAATTATTTACGATAATTCTATAGAGAAAATACTCTACCATTAATTTCACACTTTCTTTTGTTCATCAGAGGGAATACGAGGTCAATGAAATACCCTGTTTGTTGATTTGCGGTGTGCTACCTCTTAGTCTGCCTGCATCACCATGAACAAATAACCTCAGCCCAACACAGCCTGATCCATACAGTATGTACTATATGCAATGAATGGCTATCAATCACCATCTAAGCGCGCGTTATACCAAAACGAACCAGGTACGATGTACCCCTTTCTGTATATTAATAGCAACCAATATATGTACTCCAGTCCAAAATAATATTGTATCCACCATCCTGTTAACGCCACACTTCACATGTCGCCAAGACTCAATAGGCAGCAAAGATGTGAATGTAAACATCTACATTGTTCTGTCAGTATGCAGTACAGTACTCAGTGTAGAGGATAGACTATAACTAGAGATCATTCTCTGACAATAATCTACATAATCTGGTCTACTCTACTCTTTCTACATCTTCAGAATTAGAAAAATACCCACAGATACTAAAGACACTACTGTACCCATCAGCCCTATAAGCCATCAGCCATCAGCCCTAGGCCATCACAAAACCAGCTGACTGCCAAGTGTCACCGATGACGCGACTTCGACGACGGTGGCTGACCAACTTAGCCCACTTTATATACCAGCTTCATTCACAGATCCTTCAAATTGTTTAGCTTCTTCTCCAGCATCACCACCTAAAACACCACAACACCACCCGAATACATCTTACCCGTTTGCATACACATCACCCACATACTACACCATGATTCCCTGGATCCAAGCAATACGCATCATCCAACTCATCTTCGGCCTAATTGTCCTCGCCCTAACCGCTTACGGTACGTCCACCCACAGCTACACACAGCACAGGCACAGCTACCCCACAATTTCAACGACACAGCTATGTACACTATACAGTTAAACTAACATTAACACAGTAATAAGCACATTCTACGATTCATGGTCGATCTCCGACACAGTAAACTACCTATTATTCCTAGGATGCTGGACCTTCATTGCAGTCCCCTACCTAGGCGCCGCCCCAATATTCTTCCCAAAACTCGCCCACCGTTTTGTGATCCCTGCCGTCGAGGTCATTACTATGATTTTCTGGTTTGCGGGGTTCATTGCGTTGGGTGCGGAGTTACCCCCGCCCAGATGGTGTCATTATAGTACTTGTCGGGCTTTACAGGCTGTTACTGTTTTTGGGTCATTTGAGTGGTGAGTCTCCTCCCTACTAGTATTTGTGATATCTATGGTGGATGGTGCAGTTGCTGATTATTGGTTACTGTTGTTTAGGGTGCTGTTTGTTGTGACAAGTTATTTCGCTATTGTTGATCTTTTGCATCATCGGAATACGGGGGAGAGTGCGCAGAAGACGCAGCATGGTGCGCATTTGGGAGTTTAAGGATGTTTGAAACATTTTGGTTTGATCTATGATCTGCTTGATTAGTTCGATACCCGGTCATGTCTGTTTCTATTATTTCTTTAGTTATTATTTGTGATCATATGAAGTAGGAGTATTGTTGCGGTTGTATACAAATTGAGTGAGTGTTACTTGGTCTATTATATTATCTTGATATACCCAGTCTTTATATCTGACTATACTACATACTATACTATATACTATACTATATACTATGCCATCAATTTTTATAATTATATACTATGCTATATTCTATACTATACTATACATTAGTATTGTCATAACAATTTCCAATGTGGTTGCTTATCGCCCCACTCGAACCGGAATCGGCTCGCCGATTCGGGCAGGTGCAAATGACTAATCTTAATTTAGACTGCTCAGTGGAATCAGTATATACTATGTATACAGTATAACTAGAGACAGTATATAATATACATAGTTGAATATAATATATTTAATTATATTTTGCTACAGATGTAGATTCACAAAATATATACTGTACACAGATTCTAAATCTATGAGTCAGTGGGGTTGACCGCGATCGGCAGTGGCTCATGCAGAGTCACATCGGGCGACGCTTAGTTCATTCCTCCCGCACGATCCCTCACGAAGACAGCCAAAGACATTTATAGTAGATGAGAATAACAAAATTAGTTATAACTCAGTTATACATACATACATACAATCAAACAGATCATGCTTATCTCGAACAACTCCCACTGGATGGCGGCTCTGTAATTCGCCACCGGAAGGAATTTTCTGTGGCCCACTTGGTCAAACGTGGTATCTCGGAAAACTCTGCTCTGATACATCCATACATAAAAGATAGTACTATGTAGTATATAAGATCAGATCTGGGGGTTCCCCGAAACGTCTAAAAGCGACCATTTTTCTTCTTCGATTTCTCTTTTTACATAAAATTTTCACTTTTTTACATTCTCTTTCTCCACGCTGCATTCATTCGTGGATACATATCACATACACTTACAGTGGTGTACATACTGTACAGTCGCGTGTCTCCACACGAAGCCCTCGGAGGCACCCGTGCGATAGGATCCAAGCTGGTTGAAGTGGAGACAATTTAGGAGTGTGCGCGCCGCGCAGTCAGAGCCTTCTTCTCTTCTTTCCCTCTCATTGCTGTTGCTGTTACTGTCTCCCTCTCATACTGGCTTGGCTAGAGTCAGGTATGGCTAAGGACGAGGTCACCAACGCACCCTGGTCTGATAAGACGAAGATGGTGTCTGAGGGTCCAATTATGGACTCCCAGCCACAGGAATACCCCGTCAATGTCAATGCCTATGATGATGTCGATTACGAAAAGTACGGCGCTAGTCGTGAGTCGAATCCGTTGCCGGAATTGAAGCGGAAGTTGAAGAGTAGACATTTACAGATGATTGCTATTGGTGAGTGATCTCGATATACCATGCGAGTGACATAGCGCGTGGTGGCAGAATTTTTTTTTCTTTTTGAGCTTATACTCATCGCTGTTTAGGTGGTACTATTGGAACTGGTCTTTTCATCGGTAGTGGTTCGGCCATCGCTAATGCTGGTCCTGTCGGTGCCCTGATCGCTTTCATCTTTGTCGGAACAATTGTCTATTCGGTTATGACAGCTCTCGGAGAGATCGCGACTTATATTCCTATCCCCGGTTCGTTCACAACATATGCGGCACGATTGATTCATCCTAGTTTGGGTTTCTCAATGGGTTGGATTTATTGGTTCTCCTGGGCTTCGACATTTGCCCTGGAACTAACCGCTACCGGCTTAATTATTCAATTTTGGAACTCGGATATCCCAATCGCTATATTCATCGCTGTCTTTTGGGTGGTTATCATCGTTTTTAACTTGATGCCTGTTGGGTTCTATGGTGAGATCGAATTCTGGTTCTCCAGTATCAAGATCATTACTGTGATTGGATTTATGATCTTCGCTATCTGTGTCAATGCCGGTGTGGGTGATCAGGGTTATCTGGGATTCCGCTACTGGGTGCATCCTGGTCCTTTCACAACCCCCGATTTATACCAGGTTAATGCGTCTGACTCTGTTGCCAAATTCGTCGGATTTTGGTCTGTTTTGATCAAGGCTGGTTTCTCTTATCAGGGAACTGAATTGGTCGGTATCGCTGCTGGTGAAACAGAGAACCCTCGCAAAACCGTTCCCTCCGCTATCCGAAAGACGTTTTACCGCATTATCTTCTTCTTCGTCTTAACCATCTTCTTCATCGGGATTGTTGTGCCCTCTAATGATCCTAACATGGTTGCTGGTGACGGTAGTGGAGCGTCTGCTCAGAATGCCAATGCCTCTCCATTCGTGATTGCGGCTCGTCTTGCCGGTGTCGGTGTTCTCCCGGATATCATCAACGCCGTCCTCTTGACCGTCGTCCTGTCGGCGGCGAACTCGAACGTTTATAGTGGCAGTCGTATTATTGTCGGCTTGGCTCAGGAGGGATTCGCGCCTCGATTTATGAGGAAGACTTCCAAGGGCGGTGTCCCTTACTATGCAGTTGGTTTCACTGCTATGTTCGGTCTTCTCGGTTTCCTTAACGTTTCGAATGCGGGTGCCGATGTCTTCAACTGGCTTCTTCAGATCTCTGGTGTAGCTGGCTTCATTACCTGGTGCTCACTGAACGCTTGCCATCTGGCCTTCCAACGGGCCCTCAAGGTGCGCAACATGTCTCGCGACATTCTGCCTTATAAGGCTATCTGGCAACCCTGGTTCTCGTGGTACGGACTGTTCTTTAACGTCCTGATTATCCTCACGCAGGGTTTCACCGCGTTCATTCCCCACTTCAAGGTGAAGGACTTCTTCATCAACTATCTCAGTCTGATTTTGTTCGTGGTGCTTTACCTCGGTCACTGGGCTATTTTCCGGCCCAAGTTCGTCAAGGCTATTGAGGCCGACCTTGACACTGGCCGAACTACTTTTGACAACGAGACTTGGGAGACCACCGAGCCTACCACGTGGTATGGTAAGGTTTGGCACTGGATCAGTGGTTAGTTGTGCTTATAGAGCGTATATTTTGTTAATTCTTGTTTCTCGGCATCTGGCATGGCGTTGCAATGTTCCCTATTCTGTATCATATAACATCACTACTTATTATTACATATTCATCATTTGTTGATATCAAATATACTATATTTGTTGATATATTCTTACAGCAATCACGAATAGCATACTTCTTATGGTAATAAACTTTCTCAGGTTCTTATCCAGCTGAACTAACTACTTCAACATATGTACAGTACTCCGTAAATTCTTCCATGTGAATCGGCATGTGGCGGATGACATCGTGCAGAATCAATCCCCAGGGGTGGCGGACCCACTCGGTACTTGTCTAAACTATGGAGTTCCCACCAAATCACAAAGTACCCTTTTCAAAACGAGCCGAGGTACTTTGCGCTTCGACCGTCACAGCTGGGGTTTTGACCGAAAAAGGTCGCGCTCTCCGGATTTTCTTTTTACTCCAGACTTTCCTCTAATTTCCTCCCCTTCCCTCCCTCCCCCACACACTCCCATTCTCTCCTTTTCTCTTCTGGTTGTCTCGTTCGCGCCGGCAAGCGTTTCGCTCTTCCTGTGAGTATCTTGTTCACCTCTTCTTCCCCTCATAGGTTATAGGTTGGGGTTGGATCTTCTGTAGTCGGCAAGATCAGACAGACTCTTATATATGTGGCTACTGTGACTGACATTTCCACCTCTTATTCAGATAGACCGTCATTATGTTTTTCTCACAATTGCCCGCTCATCTCGCCAAGGCAGAGGAGCTTAAGCAGCCCCCGCCAAAAGGCGTTCCTTTCTCCGTTGGTATTCCAGGCACTGAACAGTCTGGACGTAGCCGAGTTTACCGAGCATGGAACTACCAAAAGGAGCTTCTGAAGACTCTTGATCCTCAGGTATGTGTATACCTCGGCTTACGGATATCTCGGAAGAGCATCTTGCTAACTCGTAGTTTCGTCTTTAGGTTGTGACTGCCCACGATATGTTCGAGTCTACTGCCAACCGTCAACCTAAGAACCACTGCCTCGGCTGGCGCTCGTACAACCCCACTACCAAGAGCTTCGATCAATATCAATGGATTACCTATGAGCAGGTGCAAAAGAGACGCGCGAACTTTGGTGCTGGTCTAGTTGAGCTTCACCAGAAGCACAATGTACACCGTCCCGGCCAGTACGGTGTTGGTCTTTGGTGCCAAAACCGTCCGGAGTGGCAGATCACTGGTATCTTTTTCCTCAAATCATTTATTCTTTTGATCAGTTGTCTAACATTATTCTAGATCTGGCTTGCATGTCGCAAGGCCTCTACTCCGTCTCCATCTACGACGTTTTGGCTCCAGATGCTACCGAGTACATCATTAACCACGCTGAGCTTAGCTGCGTCGTTACCTCTCTTCCTCATATCCCAACTCTCCTTAAGTTGAAGTCTTCTATGCCTGGCCTGAAAATGATCGTCAGTTTGGACCCTCTGGACGCCGGTGAGCAAGACGGTCACTCGAAGCGCGCTTTACTCGAGTCCATCGCGGCTGGTCTTGACGTTTCTATTTATACCATCAGCGAGGTTGAGGCTCTCGGCGAGGCATCCAAGCGTGGATACAACGCTCCTTCACCCTCTGATATTGTTACTATCAACTATACATCCGGTACTACTGGTCCTCCCAAGGGTGTTGTTCTGACCCATGGCAACGCTGTTGCTGCTACTTCCGCCGGTCTGGTCACAATTGGTCAGGCCCGTGGTGACACTATGTGCTCGTATCTCCCTCTGGCTCATATCTATGCTCGTCTGGCTGAACACACAGCTTTCTGGGGCGGTGCTCGTATTGGTTATTTCCACGGTAACATCATGGAGCTTGTCGACGATCTGAAGCTTCTCAAGCCAACTGGTTTCATGTCTGTTCCTCGTCTGTACAGCCGTTTCGGTACTGCTATCCGTGCTGCCACTGTTGAGCAACCCGGCTTCAAGGGCGCTCTGTCTCGCCACATTGTTGCTACTAAGACTGCCAACCTTAAGAACCCAGATCCCTCCAAGGCCTCCATCCACCACGCTCTTTACGACCGTATCTGGGCTAAGAAGGTTGCCGCTGCTCTTGGTCTGGAGCGAGCTAGATATATGGTTTCGGGCTCGGCTCCTCTGGACCCGACTCTGCACAACTTCCTGCGTGTCGCAACTGGTACCGATGTTCTCCAGGGTTATGGCTTGACCGAGTCTTATGCCTGCGGTACCGCACAGTCTAATGATGACCTGTCTTCCGGCAACTGCGGTCGTCTTGCACCTTGCGTAGAGGCCTGCTTGGTCTCTCTCCCTGACATGGAATACTCCGTGGAGGACAAGCCCTACCCTCGCGGTGAGCTCCTCCTGCGTGGTAACAACATGTTCACCGAGTACTTCAAGAATCCCGAGGAAACCTCCAAGGCCATGACCGAGGACGGCTGGTTCCGTACCGGAGACGTTTGCCAGATTGACGAGATGGGCCGCTTCATCATCATTGACCGACGCAAGAACGTGCTGAAGCTTGCTCAGGGTGAGTACATCTCTCCCGAGCGACTGGAGGGTGTCATTCTTTCGGAGCTAGGCTACTTCGGTCAGGCCTACGTCCATGGCGACAGTGTCCAGACCTTCCTGGTTGGTATCTTCGGCATTGCACCGGATATGTACGCTCCTTTCGCCTCCAAGGTTCTCGGCAAGACGATCGAACCGACAGACCTTGAAGCTATCAAAGCCACTCTCTCCGACGACAAAATCCGCCGAGCCGTCCTGCGTGATCTCGAGCGCGTTGCGAAGAAGCACAAATTGGCCGGATATGAGCGCGTCAAGAATGTCTCTCTGAAGCTCGAGCCATTTACCGTGGAGAACAACCTCCTGACCCCAACGTAAGTCCACGTCCCCCTACTCAAACCAACGTTTCTCCATTGGGTGTTTACTAATCTCTTTCTAGTCTCAAATTGAAGCGTCCTCCTACCACCAAGGCTTACCGTCAACTTCTGGACCAACTCTACGCCCAGGCTCTGGAGGAGGAGTCTGCTCCTCGTGCCAAGCTATAGATTGCTTTTCTTTCTTATATATATTCTTACGCTATCTTTATCGGGCTCGCCTTGATGTCGATTATTCCACTTGTACATAGGGCCGCATATTTATGTTGGTCAGCATTGTAGTATATTGAATTTGTTAATGAGTTTTTCGTCATCGTATATGTACCTACTAGTACTAAATAACTGTGTAAATCTCAATGACCCTGGGAGAAACTGGACATAGGCAAAAAAAAAAAAAAAAAAAAAAAAAAAAAAAAAGAAAAGAAAAAAAAAAAAAAAAGAAAAAAAACAA
>Ga0102593_1000528_pt1 | contig 64571 bp, 55 predicted proteins | sample AraplaCol_mMS_r2_2_FD_76862 | JGI IMG/M metagenome (GOLD analysis project Ga0102593, IMG submission 76862) | Arabidopsis root microbial communities from North Carolina, USA - plate scrape MF_Col_mMS_r2 (SPADES assembly) (version 2) | ecosystem: Host-associated > Plants > Roots > Endosphere... | reverse complement strand
CCCCCCCCCGCCGAACGTGGCCCCTCGTTAACTTCCCCTCTCTTTCTTCTTCCCCTCCAAAACTATTTCCTTCCACCATTGCCCGCCATGTCGGGGAAAATGACCCTCTACAAGTTGGTCGTCTTGGGCGACGGTGGTGTCGGCAAGACTGCTTTGACCATTCAGGTGTGTTCTCCCTACTATCTCCTGCTCATTCCCCTCCATCATCTCCATCTCCATCTCCATCAGCACCCGACCGGGGAAACCCTGACTAGGACCATCCCTGATCCTCAGCCAACCTCCAACCTTGAACCTTGAACCCTCCAGACATAAAAAGGCACAAGAATACAAGAATCATGACTAACAATCGCAGCTCTGTCTAAATCACTTCGTCGAAACATATGACCCAACCATCGAAGACTCCTACCGCAAACAAGTCGTCATCGACCAACAGTCCTGCATGCTCGAGGTACTCGACACCGCGGGCCAGGAGGAATACACCGCACTGCGCGACCAGTGGATCCGCGACGGTGAAGGCTTCGTTCTCGTCTACAGCATCACATCGAGAGCCTCCTTCTCCCGCATCACCAAATTCTACAATCAAATTAAAATGGTCAAGGAGTCCGCCAGCTCCGGTTCCCCTTCTGGTCCAAGCTACCTCGCTTCCCCCATGTCCGCAGGTTCATCTGGTCCCCCACTGCCGGTCCCCGTCATGCTAGTCGGTAACAAGAGTGATAAAGCCGTGGAGCGTGCCGTCTCTGCACAAGAAGGTCAAGCCTTAGCCAAGGAATTAGGCTGTGAATTCGTCGAGGCTTCCGCTAAGAATTGCATTAATGTGGAAAAGGCCTTTTACGATGTTGTTCGCATGCTTCGTCAGCAGCGACAACAGGCTCAGGGTGGTCGGTCGCAGGATCGTCGCCAACAGGGTTTCACATCCGGTCGAGACCGAGATGCTGAAGCTAAATATACTGGTTTCCGTTCTGATAAACCTCGACATCGCAGTCGATTGCAATGCACCATTCTGTGAACACGTCCAGATGGCTGCATTTTCTCCCTCTTTTTTCTCGTTGAAGCTGCTCTGTTCTGTTGTTTGTGCTTTTTGCTGATTTTGTGCTTGTTTGCTTGTGTTCTTGGTTACTCTTGGTTGATTCTTACATCGCTTTCCTACTTCCCCCACATGGCTGTCCTTTCTAATTCTTCTGCTCCCTTTGGTTATATGTTTCCAGCTGGTTTATTGGTCTCGGGTGCATTGGAGGTTGGTTTCTGTCTTTTGGTTACGACCTTCTGTTCGGCGTCGGTGCCTCCCCGCTCTATATTCCATCTCTCTCTCGCTATCCTATCTCGTTTCTCGCTCTCGAATTCGCCTTACTCTCGCTCTCCTTCTACCAACATCCTCGCTTGCTTTACTCAACCACCACCTTGGCAAGCTCACCACTGAGCGGTCTTGCATTCATTGGAGCAACTCCGACGTCCCAAACACAAAAAAAAAATTCCCAGGCGACAAAGCCAGAAGATCGCAGTCGCGCATTAGCAGGCATTTCGATATGATACCCTACGACTGAGCTTGTTCTATTATTTGGATTGAAATTTCTGCCAGCCATATTGCAACGTATATAGACAATACAGATTCAACTCAATCTTATCCCGTAGGCATGAAAAAAGACCAATTTTTAGATATACCTACAGAACAAGGAAAAATCAAGCGAAATCAAGGCTAATCTGAAGTTAATCCCAGCTAATCCCATCGGGGACTTTTCTCAGCCTCCCAAGAGAACCCGATGTTAGCTTCCCCCCAATGTGGTACTCTGGTACTCCCGAGATACCCACGGCCCTACCCACTTCTCGCGGGAACATCAAGTACCCCAGATGTACCGAGACACTGTCACAAGTCCAAATGCGGGGAAAGCACAGACTCCCTCGGGCCAACTTTCTTTCTTCCCCCGCACATCTTCCCATTTCACTCCGCGAGAAAATGCACAATGTCAATCTCCTGCATCTTCATCCTTCCTCCAGTCCGAACCAATTGCATTCGAGTTAGTATAGCCTCGGGTGGAATGTGTACTTCATAACGCAGGAATCGGACCGCATTCAATCTACCCACTACTTTCCCTGCACCTCCAAGCTCCAAGCTCCAGCTCCCAAACACAACAGAAACATGTCAACGCCACACCCACAGAAAGCAGCTCACGCAGCCTCGCTAATGGATCCAGAGACATTCTGGTCCGGCCACGCGGGTCGACTCCACTGGCACCAAAAACCGAGTCAGGCTCTGACGCGACGGACTAAGACACTGTCGAGCGGGGTGCAACATGAGCATTGGTCTTGGTTCCCGGATGGTGAGATCTCCACGACTTATAATTGTGTTGATCGACATGTGGCCAATGGTCTAGCCGATCAAGTTGCTATAATTTGGGAATCTCCCGTGACAAAGACTACGGAAACATATACTTATGGCCAATTACTTGAGGAAGTGGAAGTGTTGGCCGGTGTTTTGCGCGAGGAAGGGGTGAGGAAGGGTGATGTCGTGATAATCTATAGTAAGCCTCGACTTCCCCCGATATCAGCCACAACATATAATATCGGGTCATGGAGCATCCCTTGGCCACGGCAATTCCACATGCATCCGTAAAATACTAACCCTTTTAGTGCCGATGATACCCGCGGCTTTGATTGCCGCCCTGGCAATCGTCCGTCTCGGCGCGATTCACGCCGCCGTCTTTGGCGGCTTTGCGGCGCAGTCTCTGGCGCAGCGGATTGAGGCTTCTAGGCCTCGGGCTATCATGACAGCTTCCTGTGGAATTGAAGGGTCTAAGGGACCTCTTTCCTACCGGCCATTGGTGGAGGGTGCTGTGGAGGCCAGCAGCTTTAAACCGAGCAAGGTTATTGTCTGGCAACGAGACCAGTTACGCTGGAATAATCCAGATAAATTAGGTGGTCAGCGGAATTGGCAGCGTTTGGTGAAGAGTGCTCGTATGCGTGGGATTCGGGCTGGTCCTGTTCCTGTGAAAAGTACTGATCCTCTTTACATTATCTATACCAGTGGTGAGTTATCTACCATCAACTTTTACTAAAGGTAGATCGTATACTAATATACTTATGCACACAGGTACAACGGGACTACCGAAAGGTGTTCTTCGCGAAGCTGGTGGTCATGCAGTTGGTCTGGAACTCTCCATCCGCTCACTATTCGGGATCAAAGGACCCGGCGACGTGATGTTCTGTGCCTCTGACATAGGCTGGGTAGTTGGACACTCATATATTTTGTACGCACCGCTATTAGTCGGCGCAACCACAGTGCTTTTCGAGGGTAAACCCATTGGCACCCCAGACGCCGGAACTTTCTGGCGAATAATCGAAAAGCACCGCGTCAACACACTTTTCACAGCACCAACCGCCATGCGAGCCATTCGCAAAGATGACCCAGACGACACCCTTTTCAAAGAAATCGGTGAAAAAGGCGGTCTCAAATCACTGCGTGCGCTTTTCCTAGCAGGCGAACGAAGTGAACCAAGTATAGTAAACGCATACCAAGATCTACTATCTCGCTATGCGGCCCCAGGTTCACAGGTCGTCGACAACTGGTGGTCTTCAGAGAGCGGATCACCAATCACAGGCCTTGCATTAAACGGCAACGCCGCATTGCACGACAATACACATCCAGCTAAACCACTACCAACCCGTCCTGGCTCCGCAGGACTACCAATGCCAGGTTTTGACGTTCGAGTCGTCGATGACGGGGGTAAAGAAGTTGCACCTGGTACAATGGGGAATATCGTTATGAGCGCCCCACTTGCGCCGACGGCATTTACGAATTTATTTCAGGACGAAGAACGATTTTATCGTGGGTATTTTAAAAGATTTGAGGGGAAGTGGATTGATACCGGTGATGCGGGATTAATTGATGAAGATGGTTATGTGCATATTATGTCGAGATCGGATGATATTATTAACGTTGCTGCGCATCGATTTAGCACCGGTACCCCTTCCGTCCCCTTTACTGAAACAAAATAACACGAAGGCAAGAAACTAATTGAAATAAATAGGAACAATCGAACAAGCAATTCTCTCTCACCCCTCAATCTCCGAAGCAAGTGTAATTGGAATCCCGGATCCAATAAAAGGCCACCTCCCTTTTGCATTCATCCATCTCCGGAACAACACAAACAAAATACTCCCCGCAAAACCACCAGCAACCCTCCTACACGAAGTAAACGCCCTAGTCCGTTCTCAAATCGGAGCTATCGCTACATTAGGAGGTATGATTCAGGGTGTGGGGATGATTCCTAAGACTAGGAGTGGGAAGACACTCAGACGGGTTTTGAGGGAGTTGGTTGAGAATGGTGTCAAGGGGGATTTTGAGGGTGATGTTAATGTTCCGCCTACAATTGAGGATTTGGGAGTTGTTGATGTTGCGAGGGGGAGGGTTAGGGAGTATTTTGGCGGGGTCAGGGCCAAGCTTTGATTGGATTGGGCTGGGGTTGAGGTGTGTGGTGTGAGGAAGATGTTGAGGAATATTGAGGTATATAGATGTGTGGGAAACTTGGTTATATCAGCTTCGCAGCTCATGGACTTTCCCCAGATAAATAGTAGGGTGATTTAGATAAAAAAATATTCAGTACAAGCGACGATCTGGAATAAAGAAAGGAATTAGACTATCCTACCCCGTTCATGATTTTGGTATGTACCTTTCCACTGGGCTCGGACAGACTTACTCTCAAAATCCCGGTACTTGAGATTGGACACACCATCAACATCACCTATCGAACTACCAAAAGTATCTTGTGTCTTCTTTAGGGGCCTGGCATAGTTAATTGAAGTTATTCTGGGTATCTCGCGTTTAGATGCTAGCCACTGCGCTGGATGAAAAAGCCATCCCAGCTGGGCATGGACATTGCCGAATTATCATGTTCTAGGGAACATATGGCTCCATATTTAGCGCTAGTATTCTCTTGGATAACATATTGAGCTCAGGATTTGCGCTTATAATAATAATCTACTCGAAATGTTGGACATTGTGTTGTTTCATCGTTGTGGTAGAGGACAGACCACTCGTTGGAATTAGGGTTAGCATCCGCCAAGATACACCCACGGAAACATCCTTTCTACAGTCGTTCTCGAAATCGCCTTGACCGATACACTCATACTCTCTCTTCTGGCCCCACCGCCAAGGCCTTAGTGCAGATTATTCATTGCCCAGCCATGTTGAATTAAAGAAACCAGAAACTGTGGCCAGTATATTACAGTACATAACTCCGTAATATTACACCATCCAGACAAGAATTGAGTGGAGTTCCATAGAAACGAACAGTGGATCTGCAAATCATACGAAGAGGAACCCCGTTCTCTTGCCATTAACCTTTCTTCCTGCTTCGGAGAAAGACTTTAAGTAAATTGAACTATTATAAAATTTTGAAGGAACAGTCTTTAAGCAATCGGACTTGATACCTCTCTCCCATCTAATCGACAGGTCTATAAACTGTATAATAGAGTTGACGGACTCGATCCCTTGACCTCGACTATTCGGTCATTCGGTGATTCGGTCTTCTGTATAGGTCTGCATTGATTGCCTATAGATTTGCCTATTACAGGTCTTCTGGTACTTTCCAGGACCAGGTCTTTGTGTCTTTGTATGTCAGGTATATATAGACCTTGCCCTTATGGTTATCACATCTTCGTTGTCTTGTTCTCTCCTACATAGATCAATTGACTTGTTCTCCTGGTTTGCTTCCTTATACTGGTATCCCTGACACCATCAAGAGTATCTATTAATATTTGCGGATAATGTAGTCGCCTAGCAATACATCTACGAAACAACGACGACGACGATGACGACGACGACGACGAAGAAGTTGGAGAAGTTGAAGAAGTTCTATCTGCTCCGAGATCGCCATTTTGTATATACTCAGAAACTTCCATATGGTATTCATATACAACTTCTGCTGGTGCCGAAGCAACTGATCACGACAAGTGAAGCAACTTGCGCAATCATCAAACATAAAATAACCTGTTGACTTACATTCCCCTTTCGTCTTTTGTTCAGTCACCTCTGATCGTAACACTTCCTTATATAAAAATCGCGGTTTTGAGCATTTGAGGTGCTGAAATACTCTTTGAAGTGAAAAAGCCGATAGTTCATTTTTAAGGAAGATTTAAATCTATTGCTTATCGATTCTAGAACACAAGACAAGCTACGGCTAGTGATGGAGATTCTATAATCTTCATTCCTATAGGTCCGTTCTTGATGCCACTAGCAAATAAAGAATAATAGATTAGAGGCGCGAAATGTTATCTGGATAAAATTGAATAAGCAAAGAAGAGACCCTCATTCTCAGCTCAAAACTAATCGTAGTAGATAAACCTTCAACCTTGCTTCAAGATAGAAACAGTATTCTCCTTTGTACTTGTACGGTCTGCTTCATTGTCGCCTAGGAATGGGCATGACTTATGGCTGCGGAAGAAACTATGGACAGGTACCCATCGATAAATCCAATTCCGTAGTCTTCAACAAAAATTCGAGAACCTCGTACGACTGAGCATAAGTAAACCATCGCACAGTATTCCAGGATAATGTCTGCTATCTCACTAAATAATTGGCACCACGGGAGATGTGAAGTAATCGTCGTGGCAGGCGGATTTTTTGTTGATGGCAACAAACGCCCCTGTTACACCTGTAGTGATAGTCTGCTGGACAGTGGTATATCCAACTCCCGCATTGTTCGTGGTCAATGTCTGCCCAGCTGGACATTCTGGACAGCTGACGGCGGCTCCATTCTTGATTTGGATCAGGCGAACACCATAATCAGTGTTCGGGGTTCCTTTTAATAAAACAGGAACTGCGACAAGTTGATCAATGGCTTGAACAAATTGTACTGTGCCGAAGCTCTCTGGTCCACCAGGAATAGTAACGGTACCGTCACAGCTGCGAAATGTCCTCGTAAGAGAGGCACTTTGCAAATTGATGCCTGCTGCGGTGGCGGTCGAGGATACTGCAGCCAGAAGGCCTAATAACCAGAGTGTTGGCTTCATTTTGTTGGTGATATTGGTGTAGACTTTTTCAGTTTAGAATAAGTTGTTGTTGTTTCAATGTTATCGGAGGTATCGAGACAATGGTTCAAGTTCCCTGAGTGGGATGCAGGGTGTATTTATGTACTTTCAGATAGGGAGATAGAAAAATGCTGTATCTAGAAGCCAACCAAGAACGTGGTGATCAGCACAAAATACATCTATTCACGAAATTAAACTTCAGTAATTTTGCTGGATAGCATATCTGACAGTCATGTGTATATATCATGTGTATATATGTATGTAGTACAGTGGCTTACAACTTGACAAATGTCTGCTGTATATAGAAGCAAAACCAAGAACGTGGTGATCAGCACAAAATACATCTATTCACGAAATTAAACTTCAGTGATTTTGCTGGATAGCATATCTGACAGTCATGTGTATATATCATGTGTATATATGTATGTAGTACAGTGGCTTACAACTTGACAAATGTCTGCTGTATCTAGAAACCACCCAGGAATGTGGTGATCAGCAAAAGACACATCATATTCAACGAAATTAAGCTCAGGTGATGACAATTAGTAGATGAAAGTAACTAATTTAATCCCCATAATTTATATATGAGTGAACTAGCCTTGCCAAGCGCTTAGCAGTAGTTCCTTATTGATATGTTTCTAGGGATAGCCTATGATCGACAAGTACAGAGTACTTTGTAGAAGAACGCATAATCGTAAATTGAGTTTTACAATAAACTCCCGATTTCGGCACAGCCATCCGTGCAACAGAACTTTAGTGTGCCTAATAAAAGTGTGCCTGCTGAATCGCGCTAGTCCTAATACAGTAACTGCTAATCCCATAATAACTAGTCTACTTTTGTCCAGAGCAGTTAGGCACCTTTCTGTATTTCCTCCCTCTTATCTATAACGAGTGGTAGACTGGATATATACAGTGGGACCCCCTCTCCCTCCGCCTTCCGAATTAGGACAAGTCAGACCTCACCGTACACCAAGGGGTTCTATGGAATTCCATGAGCTTTCTTTTTGTACACAGCGTGTAATCTTACGTGGCTAGGCGTTGTGACATGCGCGGGCACATTTTACTGCGCCCTCATTTTAATGTGTGCTCAATAATCTATCCACGCTAGGGCCTTGGCGGTGAGGCCATAAAAGAGTTAATCAGTGTATATTGGTCAAGCCAATTTCGAGAATCACTGTATTTGGTTCATAATTTCTCTCCATATAAGATTTTCAAGCATTAATAATCCTTTGTTGAAGTAAAGAATGACGTAGATGAAGTTATTCGCTCTTTCCCGAAGATGATGATTTCCTAATTAATCCAAGGAGCGGGCCATTCCTGCCTTGAAATTTCTTTGTTGACTAAATCTCAACTTGACAACAATATCAACATCAAAAGACGTCAAAAGACGTACTTGGTTGGTACTACGAGGTCCTGGACCTACTTTGAAGCCTCTTCTCTCTTCAAAAGAGAGCTTTTTTCAATCTTCTCAGGGGAGCATATATCTGAAGACGCTTTCTACGAAATTGATTCACTTAAATTCCCAGCAACGATGAATTGCGGAGAAGCTACAATCGATAACTCATACTTCGGTCAAATGTTCTTCGTGAGAAACTTGACGAAACTCAATTTGCTTGCAGTCAGCTTCACACTAGCGTTAGTGCGCTGCAAGCAAGAGACGCTCTTGATATCGTTCGGAGAAGGACTGATATCGATGGAAGTTCGATATTGATTCTACTACCGATGGTTCGATTTCCCGAGTTAATTCAAACCCGAATCAGGTCGAAGCGACATTTGCTTCATTCAGGTCTTTGTGGAGCTTTGGCGTACACGACATGTCTATGTCTTTTGACGACAATCATGAGACTTGTTGGAGTCTCGGCATACTGGCAGCCAGCCGACGCCCAGCACCATACAGGCAATCGCTCAACGGAATCTTAAATTTCCGAGTCCAGTAATAGTTGATTCAAAGGTCAATTCCGAATCCAAATCACCTAAAGCCTTTCGTTCTCGAATTAAAAGGGTTAACTTTTCTAACTGCTTTCTGCTGCAGCTACCGCTACGGGTTTATCGGCATAAAATCCTGTCTCGTCTTCGTCAGGGCTGGGCCAGTCAAGGCGATCAAAAAGAAATTTTGGTTTCTACTAGTTATGGAGCATTTTTTCGACGGACAGAGCATCCAAGAACCGCTACTGCTAACGATGACCCTTGTAACGAATGCTCGGCCTTAACCCGAGCCGTTCCGTGAACCAGCGATGATAGTATATGCGGATGGGCTACCATTCTATATCGTCCATATGGGAACAATTTCGTACGGTTCTGACAATAAAATCTTATTCAAAGTATGGAAACGTGTGATGGAGGGCAAATCCAACAATCCGGTCTTGATATACGATCCAATAAACGGTTATCTACATGTCATATTTTATTCTATCTTTCCCTCGTTATATAGGATCATGCGGATTGCGTCTACTAGAGCTTTCCAATCTAGCCTCGAGAATCGTTAAAGAAATCTAGATCTTGCAGCCCTATTTTCCGAATAGGACTAGCGCATATCGTGTTTCCCAGGGGCCACGTGATTCTCGATCTATACAAAACAACTTCAACGAACAATACAAATTGTATAGAATGACTTAATTCATAAATCATATAATACCCTGCGAGTTGGTCTGGGGTACGCCCAGTATTCAATGTGGCCATCTGCAGACATACAGAAGTTTGATCGAATGCCCAAGGTAGAAACGATAATTAGCGGCTGTACTAAACTTGCCTAGCGGATGCACGGCACCATAGAAATTGTGACCGTAACACACACTAGCAAAGTCCTCAAACTCATAATTCTTAGCCCCAAAAAAGTCAGACGCCCCGTTTGCCACGCTATTTTACCCCTTTTCACTTAAATCCCCAAGGACGCCCCTCTTGAAAGAGGAACCTCCTGCCCAGTTTCTTTTCTTATCTACGCTCGCTATAATGACGATCATTCCTTTCTGGGCGACTATCGCCTTATTGGCCCCACGCGTTTTAGCAGATCTGACCGGATCCACAACAACATCTGCTACGTCCACCACATCCACTTCATCGGCGCCATCCTGTACAGCTTCCCTCATTGACACTCTTTGTGACTATCCAGAACCTGACTACTACGCTGTTGCCTCTGATAGCAGAGCCCATTGCTGGGACTACTGCAATGACCACCAGCCATGCAGCTTTGTGATCTTCAATCCCGGAAACCCTTACCTGGGAACCGGTACATGCTGGCTGTACCCGGGTGAAAACTTTGACAAGAGCAAAGCTAGCTCGAACTGCTCCAACGCCTACCTGGAGGTCTATGATAAGCCCAAGTGCTCTGGTGGAACCGCAACCACCACTTCTGGTGCCTGCACTGCCACAGCGACTCCCTCTGCTGTCGCCTCGATCTGCGGATATCCTGCGCCTAAGGACTGTTTCAACACCTGTTATGCTAGCTCGGGTGCATCAAACTGCTTAAGTCTCTGTGCAAAGGCCGATGCTTGCAGTTATGTCATTTTTAGGACGGGGGGCGATAGCCATTCGCCTTATACCCCTGGCACTTGCTGGGTCTATACGAACGGCACATATGACAAGGATTCTGCGGGTACTTGCAGTGGCAAGCCCGAGCAATTTGTCTACGATAATTTGTGTCCTAAGCCGCCAAAGTCTTCAGCCTCTGTTTCACCGGCTTTACAGCGCTCTAGTGGTAATGGAACCTCAAGCACCCCTACAGGCTCAAGTACCAGTGCAGCCACGGGCTCGACTACTACCAGCAAGAACTCTGCGCCTACCAGTCTTTCGCTCACCAATCCATTGCCGTTGGGTGTAGCTATGCTGGTGTGGCAAGCTCTTTGAACATGTCCCTGTATATATAGTTACTAAACAATTGATAGTATCAATTGTTTGTTTTTTGTTTACTCAAACAAGCTTATCAAAATATTAACAGTATTTATGTCATCATTAGCACTCGCCGTGTTTGGAAAGAGTGGAGTGGTTTAATTAGCGATATGGTTCAGTTCGAGCGTCTTCGCCCACAAGGATCATGCCTTCTGATCTGCAATGTTGGGGAGATATATGAAACGAAAAAGCGAAACTTGGTTTTGGAATAGAGCCGTACATTGGTTTTAGATAACAACGCTGCAGGTATTGTCCCTTCACTAGCGTATACGAGACTCCTTGATTTTAAATGGCCTGACTCCTCTATAATTATAATTATCAGCCATATTGTTCTATTATAATCAGGGGCCTCGCATATGTTACCTGTCCCATCTATAATCAGGGTAGTCGTCCCTTCTGCAGTCTTCTCGAAAGTCATCCTTGCCCAGCGAGAATTCAGTAAATCTTCTCGTAGATCGAATCATAAATCTGTTGAGACTTTCAGAAAATCTAATTGAAGACTGTGTCTCACATATCCCGCACTTCAAGCCCGCAGGTTGTGGATAATGATAGAGAATGTATTTGATGGCATCCGTGTGCGGGCAAAGCATAATTCTTCTGTCGCCTAAATATGACATGCTGAGAAATATCGAGTATTCTAGATGAAATGCCAGAATTCCACTTTCTTCCAGAGAGACAGAAATTGACAAATGATAATCCAGCCCATGGGATGAGTTTGAATATTCACAGTGATGCCAATTTGGTAATTGTTTTGTAACTTCAACACTGCCACTATTTGAGTTGTTCGAATCATGTAGTTCAGCAAAAAGCTGTATTATTTTTTTTGGCGTAAATTTGATGCAGGGATAGAGTATTATAATTCCAGGTCACTTGCACTGTTTTTTGCGTGGTCTGCCTGTCGGCCATTCAGCGTAATCTTCGAGCTCGAATTCGTTTCGTGGATGTAATTTTATGCAGGCAAGGCAATATTTCCAGTTTCGTCCCCACCAGTTATTTGTCTCTAGCAACAAAAGCAACTGCTTTCGTTTGTGGTTTTCTTTCAAAGAGTCCAGGCCGTCCGAGTAGGGAAATCGGAGATCAGGATCTTTTAGAATATATCCAAAATTTTGATAGAATCTTTTGGAACTGAGAATCAAACAAGCTTGAGATACAAGTGAGATCTCAAGCTTGTTTGTATGATCTCGGATCATATGAAAGATCTCTGGAGGGATCTCAAGAATCGGGCATTTCTGTTCATCCGGGAGTAAAAAGCTTCGGAGAATTGATATCATTTGATCCATGTGATAGTTTATTACTATGATATTCGGTGTTAAGATGGTTCAGGTTTTGTATCCTGGTATTTGGAGAATAAGAAGCGACAAATATGCTAGGAGACCACATTGAGGTAGAAAAGAAAATGTTGGTTTTGTGATAGGCTCTGGAATGACGTGGCTCATATGAAAATTTTACACTGGTAACTATAGCGTCTTCTATAAGCTAGTGTAAAGATAAATTCTGCAACACAACAAAATGAATGTGTAGCACCATTGTTGATCTACTTTGTCTGAATTTCTTAGTGAACTTCGTTTCTCATATCGACATGGCAAGGACTGCTTAGCTGGCTTAAGAACACTGGGAAATGTTGCTCTGCAAGAATGCGATCGTATCCTACTGTCGCATTCCTGCAGAGTACATACAGGAGCATGTACTCCATACGCGTTTAATCAATCCTTTGATTAAACAAGTAGGTACTACGCTACCTAACGTAGTATATATCGGGGTAGGTACCCTGCTGTTATCTGATTGGAATCATATAAGGAGCGAGGATAAAGCCAGCGGTGTGGGCCACAGTGATCTCTTTTTTCCCCCAATCTACTGTGAAGTTCCCAGATGATCTGTAAAGATAGGACCAATCATACAACGTCTGATCATTGAGATGATTCTCTTCCTGTACATATAGATATTTACTACGATGCTGATGGGGTTTTGAATTAAGCCCACCGGACTATTTTGGCGTATCGCTGAGAGAGGTCTCTGAATCCTCAAAATTCGTAGTCCATTCTGGACTAGTAAAGGATAGATTGTATCAAGAGAATGTATCAATAGTGTTCTCTTTATAGACAATTTAGAGTGAGGGTAATCGGAATCGTTCTAACTACATAAGATTTCTAGTAGGTCAGTTGCGCCAAGTCACAAACTTGTCGATATAATAATGCACGAAGCGTGGATCGTGATATACTCTCCAAGACATCAAGATTTTTGGAAATACTACCTCGGCTTCTTTCACTTCTCGGGACTATTTCTCTCCGCGTCTTTGGAGATGAAAGTGGCCGAAATGTGAAAAATACTGGGACAGAAATACTCCGAATTACCAAGCAAGCTTTTGAGGGTTGCTTTCTGCTATTTAATCCGAATGAACTATTAATCCGATTAGCATGAGGTACCAAAGTGGAGAGATGCCTTAGCCCTTTGGAGAAGCGGGTCTTTGGAGAAGCGGGTCTTTGGAGAAGCGGGTCTTTGGAGAAGTGGATCATTTCAAATAAGCCAATGAGGAGCATTATCACACAAGATCCATCGATGCGAAGGCGATGCGATGCGATGATCTGGAGAAGCATGTTCCATCATTTGGTAGCCAGGGTCATTTTTTCTTTAATGTACAGTAATCCAAATTTCGACCAATTTCGACATAGTCACAAAATTTCTATAAAATGTGGTATTCTCCGCCATGAGAACTCGATCTAATACACACTGCAGAAGTTAATTGCAAAAGTCGCTACGCTCTACCACAATCATGTCTCAACAGACCGTCATTCGTCTCCCCGGTGAGCGTAACTCGCTCAAGAACTTCAAGGCTTTCAAAGAGTCTATCCCTAAGCCCCAAAAATATGAGGTTTTGATCAAGGTTCACTCTGTCTCTTTGAACTATCGCGACGTGGGTGTTGCCCTCTCCCTTTATCCCTTCCCCACCAAGGATAATGTCATTCCTTGCTCTGATGCCGCTGGCATTGTCGTTGAGGTCGGTGAGGGTGTCAAGAATGTTGCGAAGGGCGATCATGTCATCAGCACTTTCGATCCCACCAATCTTTATGGCCAGCAGCTCAACTGGGAAAACGGTCACGGCGCGCCTGTCGATGGTGTCCTTCGCGAGTACTTCACTGTCCACTCCGCAGCTGTCGTTCAACTCCCCAAGGATTCTCCTCAAAGCTTCTCTGAGTGGTCCACGCTTGTCTGCACTGGTGTCACGGCATGGAACGCTCTCTATGCCAATATTCCCCTAAAGCCAGGCCAGATTGTCCTTGCTCAAGGTAAGTAACGAGTATAGAGTATCTTTCTCACTGATCAACTGATCACTGACTTGAAATTAGGAACTGGTGGTGTCTCCATCACTGGTCTGATCCTGGCTAAGGCCGCTGGTGCTACTGTCATCATCACTTCCTCCAGCGATGAAAAGCTCGACTTCGTGAAGAAGACCTATGGCGCAGACTACACCATTAACTATAAGTCCCACCCGGAGTGGTCCAAGGAGGTCATGAAGATCACCAACGGCCAGGGTGTCGACTATATCCTTGAAAACGGCGGTTCCGGGACTATCGCCGAAAGTATCAATTCCATCAAGATGGGAGGAAACGTGTCCGTCATCGGATTCCTTTCTCAGGCCAAGGAGATGCCCGATGTCGCTAGCATGGCGCTTGCCAAGGGAGCTGTTGTTCGAGGTGTGACTGTCGGATCTACTCAACTTCTGCAAGAAGTGGTCCAGTTTGTTGCCCGCAGGGGCCTTCGATTGCCCGTCGAGAAGGAATTTGCCTTCTCCGAGGAGAACACCGTTAAGGCCTTTGAGTACCTTACCTCCGGTGCTCATATCGGAAAGGTCTGCATCAAGCTTGTTAACTAAGATGAGAGTATCATTATAAACGCTTGAACCTCTACAAATATCCTTGTCAACATGAACCATGGTGTATACAAATGAATCATATTTGAACGCTTCCTAAATAGATTTTGAATTGCGTGTCGGTCATCATCTGGGCAGAACAATTAATCAGAAACCGTAAACGACCATTTGCCCCCTTTTTATATACAAAATCAATGTGGCACAGCTCTCTTGGCTTCATTCAAATAGACTTTGTGCTATAAGAAGGCGGTTACTATAGAGAGGTTGCCATGCTAGATTAAGATACCTTGATTGATGGATCCAAGTGTATACGCACTTTGGGATGGGAGAAATGTTACATCAATACTGGAAACCTCAGGATTCCCTTCCCATTCACAAAAATATCGGCTGGATACCACGCAGTCCGTTTCACTAGAGGGTTTGCGCTGGTAATTTTAAGATGATTTCATCGGTGATTTTCAGCTGCTAAACGTCTGTACTCAACAAGTACTTCGCCTATCATCCGTATGAATGGATATGGCGAATTTCCCTCCATTATGTGCGACCACAGTTCAAGTATTTTATCTGGTAGATTAATAGCTTGTCTGTTGTCATAGGAAAAATAGTCTTTGGTGGAGGAAAGTCCTTCGCGAACGACATCTTCGATCCAGTGAATCAATCGTGATTCGTGGTCTTGTGCAAGTCATTAACGTATGTACGAGTTTTCGTGCAAAACAAGATGAAGGGATGTACATACCCGTCAAAGGCTCATTGCAAACAGTAGCTTGTATTTTTCGAAGCCATTTCTCCAGGAATATCGAGCAATCGAGACCACACAGAGCAGGCTCAATCCACCAAAGAATAGCTTGATTATATTTGAAATATTGAACACCAAGCTGTACCAACGTGCTGAGTAGGTTTGTTGCGTGGTACGCTGCTAAGAGCGAGTCATGGGTGCGGTCTACTGGCATGGAGTTATGAAAGACTGGAGCAATCTCGAATGGTGCCCAGGTAAGAATCTTGCACCTTTGAGATACATTGAAACATTTCCGAATATATGCAAGACTTAGCAAAGCGCTTGATGTAAACGGTAATGGCCCATTAGGGTCTAAAGGTTCCAGATTGGACTCTGGGGTTTGTTGCCAGAAGAGTGTCCATTTTTGAAGCGCTGACCTATTGGAGAAGTCAGAGAGAAGCTTCCAAGGTATCGACCAAGAAACACAATATGACAGAGGGGGACTTTACTCGAGGACTGACTGAAAATCAGTCGACAAAGTCTGTGATAAAGAGCCAGACATGGATCTTCGACTCCACAGTATCTTGTTCAAGAGACCGTGCATAACAACATAATTCCCAACTGGCGATATCTGGGTGCATTGGCGATCTACAGGGTCGGTAGATAGTAGTTGCTCGACAGTATCATTCAAACGCCTCGGTTCACCTGGTGCACTTTCTCTTAGCAGATTCCATGTCGTTTGATCTGGTGCCGTCCATTCCGGACACGAGCATGGCAGCTGCAAATTTATCTCGTCGCACAAAATGCCTGGTGGCATATCGTAAGCAATATTTTGAACCCCGAGAAAACAAAAAGTAAATAGTTTAGTCCGTCTATCAGACTCTCGTTGTGCCCACTCTTCCCAGTTGAGATGTTGTAGGGTATCGGGGGTTTCCTCGAGACTGCTTGATCTCAGGCCTTGTACAAGAAGACTTTGTAACATATAGGCTTCCGTTCGGATACTCGAGTCGCTGTGCCATGATGCAAATTGCGCAAGACAAAGTAAGCAGCGCACTTCGTCCATTGATTGCCTTTGTGATGTATTGTCATTTTTCATAGGAGAGACACCCGTTGCCCTATTCATCTGTGATCGAGCCTTGTGCTGATGGCTATCGAAGAAGAGAGCTTTGGAATAATGAAATAATTGTGTGGCTGAGGCGTATTCAAATCTGTCTATAGCGCCAAGTGCCATCATAGCCAAGCACAAGGCAGGTGAACATGATTCGAGCTTGAATGTTGGACCGTGACTAAATGGAGAACGAGGGTAAACCCCAGTGAAGTATCCAGCCATATACCGCGTTAAAGCACTGCTCGAGGGCAAGTCATGGCCGGAAGAGGTTTCATCCAACCTGCGTAGCGAGATGAGTAGTCTGGATCTATCATGGCTTGTGACCGTGGGATTTGCACAGTGAGGTACGATTTGTGTAGCTTTCAAGTCAGCTTTTGGGCGATTTGAATGGGATTAATGTCATAACTCACCTAAAGATAAGTATGGAGACGGAAAAATGGTCGGGAACCCGTGAGCATGATCCTCGCCAGTGTTATTTTCAGGTATGGCGGTTTCGCTACTATATAGCTCTTGGCCTTGCACAGTCAGCGATTGGTGCGTGATAGGACGAGATTGAGCCAAAAGCAATACGAACCGGCTTGTGGCGGTGTCTCGTTCGAGAAGTGCGAAAGAGAAGGACCTTCGACTGAGACAAATGGGGTGCTACATTTTCCAATCAATATGACGTTCCCTGGGACTTGCTTCTAATTGTGTATCATGAAGCGGATAGAAGGGCTATATTCCATACCTCACAGACGGGGCGTGAGTCACGCTGGTCGAGTAAACTGGGGAATCAGACGTTCGGGGATAATCAATTTGCTCTTTCCGGGTGGTAGTGCTCGTGGCGACCCTATTTATGGGTGTCGACCCAGATGCAATAGCTTGTATGGATAGATCACTATCATCTAAAACACGCGATGGTGCATTGGCAGGATTCGAATGATCGATAATACGTTCATGGCGACGCAAAAGATCACGACGAGAAAATGATTCCCCACAGTGACAGGTAAACGGCTTCTCATTCGTGTCTGGATAAACCTTTAGAGATGATATCTCTGAATGGAGGGATGGTACTAACGTCGCCTAGTGTGGCGCTGCAGATGTTCTAGTCTGCGGAATGATTTCTGACAATATGTACATCGAAATTGTCTGCCCTCATCGTAGCTATGTGCATACGAAGATAGAGCCATTTCGGGGTTTTGTCAATAGGGGCTACCAACAGCAAGGAAAAATGGAGGACATCTTTCTCTGGTCTTGCTTGATAATCCGGAAGAGGTAAAGCCCAGAAGCCCTGGCGATGCAGCGGGACAGTTGATTGGGGCGCGGAAAATAACGTAATCGGCCCTGTATCTCGGATTATTGATATTCCCGTTCTGGTTAATGTTTCCCCTACGAACATTAACATGCCTTGAAAATCAACAAGACATTAGAGACGCAATTGAAAATGCCCAGAATATCTTTGAGACTCTCTGTCATACCTAAGCCCTAAGTCTTTATACTATCTGATGTCAAATATAGTGAAACAAACAATGAGGGCTGTGGTTCTTCTAACAAAGTTTGTTGACTGCGTCGATTGCGGCTCTAGCCCTATAGCCGCAATCGACGCAGTCAACAAGATCTGGAGATCGTCGTAGGCGAGGATCAACTAATATACATAGATCATATCTCAATATACACCAGAGTGTGAATTTCCAGTGTATACTCCACCAGTGTGGTGTGGGAGGTGTTCTTTCCCAACATACCACTGGCACAGGGTCCCTCCTTCCCCAAAGATGTAGTGTTATGTGGACACCCACTTAATCTAGCAGGTAAACATTTGTAAACAAACACCTTCATCCATCCTGCTCCAGTCTCAAGACACTGTGAACGCCTGTGTAGCTTCATACATTAGAAGCATCAAGGGTGACAACTGCCGGGGCATAAGCCACGGCTCACACTGACGAGCCGTTTGCTAGCCAGACTGGGATGTATCAAGAGCCCAAAGAAACAAGCCAATGATGGTATACAAATGCCTTTACGTACATTTGGCCTGTCGGGGTTGCACAGTCTAATACATTGACTACATACATGTCCAAACTCCCAAGCAATCAGTTCGCATTTACGGACTGTGGTACTTGTTATCTTTCGTGTGGTGTTTCCAGCTCTATTAGTGGGTAAGTGCATAACCTCCTGGTACTTGAACAACAATAGGCATTAACTCGAGAACTGTGAAGCCTCTAGGTGTCTAAGCATGGAACGAAGTGCGATTGGGATGGTGGTCCGGCCATTCTTCTGGTAATGGGGAACCCATGATTGAGCGACCTAATAATAAGAGTACGGCGGTTGTCGTAGCTCACAGTGTTGCATCATATCTAATGCATATGGGCACAATTTCATGCGATGACGACGATCGAGTACCGTACAAGAGCTGGTCCAATGCACAAGGCGACAAGGAGGTGTATCCGGCGCTGCAATATGGCAAATTTCTACCCTTGCATTCAAGAAACAGAGCCTTCAAGTCAACGTCGTGAAGAATGAGCTCAATGGTTCTCGTCTTCAACCTGAGCTTGTGTGCGAGTTGATCGAAGCTGCCACGCTGCTCGGTCCACCCCAAAATACAAGAGTCTCGATCTCGCTCGGCTATTTAGATGGGCTGCAATGCACGGCTAATCATTGACCGCGATCCATCCACGTCGAACAGAGACACAGCCAACCTGGTCATACAGTGTTCCCAGCTTCGGGACTTGGTCGTCTATGGCTGTGGCATGCAGACTTGGACATACATATCGATTGTCCGTCCTTCTGATTGAGTACGGTGTCGACCTTGATATGATTGAAGGATGGAGATCACTTAGAGAACGTGTGAGAGACAATCTTGAACACAAATTCACAAGTCCGGGTTGAGGGAACCCCTCGTGACTATGCCCAACTCAAAATGCAAGGAGAAGACTTACAGGATAGCTACATCTATCCTGTACGATCGAGTCACCGTTCAGAATATATTCTGGAGCCTGATAACACAAGCAGAGTTGATGTATTGATCGACTTACGCACATTCGAGAATGGAGTACTGGAGGAGGTCAGATTGGCCGTCGTTGAATACAAACGGCCATCCATACGCAGAGTGATTTAATGCCAGATGTGGCAAGATTACTGGACTCCTCAAACATTCGCTCAATCTAGCCAAAGTACGAAAAAAAAACCCACAATCGCAGACTATACAGTTATGGGAAATTGTCTGGACGAAGAGTTGCACAATTTCGATGAAGTGGTTTTCGAGGTTCTTGCATGAATCACAAAGATCAAACATCAATTGGCAAATCGAATGCACACCGAACTGAGCCGAACTGTCGATCAAGATTTTCTCAAAATATAAAGAACTCACAGAGTCTGTAATCTATGATATGCCGCCTGCTCAAATCTGTTTACATATCTGTGTACAACAGACTATATGCAAAATCAGATGAAGCCAAAAGAGCTGCATCGTTTGACACCCCGATCAATCCCAGACATGCAATTCCAGATCATTTTCACAGATATCTACCACAAATAAAATACTGGAAAATACATACAGCAGCAAAGAACTCGATGCAGACATGGCAATACTACAAACTGCATACGGGGACGCCATCTGGGAGACGTACGCCATACAGATGCTACAAAGATTTGACGATATCGTCCATCCGTACAAAGACATTCAGGACCTGAAGGACAACAACAGAGACGACGAGGCAGTTTGGTCGGGCGAGGACGATAATGAACAAGAGAATGACGAAGCTACCCAAATCTAGTTACTTCAAGGGCGCACTGAGCACTCTAGAGATGCCTTGACGTTATACAAAACTCACCCGATTCCACAAACAAGAAGTAATGGTGGCATCCTCATAATTGAGCGCATCGCCAAGTTGCAGCAAACCCATACCATGAAGAAACTGAAAAAGCACGATTAGAAAATGACTGGCATGGAAATTGATGATTTCTTGTATTTTACTATACAAGAGAATCCTATATTGATAGATGAATTAATACAGATACCGAGTTTTTCCAATTCGAGTCTTGATGGAGGATGAAAACAAGTCTTTAGGTCCGCGTGTAGAAGAGGATTTCAGGTGTGCAGTTGAATGTCCTTTTAGATATCGAATGTACTACAAGGCTCATTGGTCAAGCCTTACTTCGTGAAGTGTTTTCCCTAACATTATGATGGTTCTACCACTAGCCGGTTATAGAGAAAGCCGTAACCAAAAGATTATCTACTAAAGAATTTACAAGCACAACATAAAGTAGAGTAGTAGTAAGGTGAAGAAGTCATGAAATGAATCAAAGAAACGTTATGTCCAGGCAGTATGTCAAAACAAAAGACAGCGAAACATAAAGACATAAGTAACCCTCACGGGTTGATTATGTATTAATCAAAAAAAAAAAAAAATAGACAGCGTATACGCAAAGCGTAACAAGAATAATATATCAGAAGAAACCGCTAACCCTGGCCGTCAACGCCTGGGCGATAATCCACAGCCGCACTCGAAGCACAAAGCTGGGCCATCAACCCGTCGATGCGCAAGCGCTCACAACGCACCGAAAACACATTCAAATTCTCATGAAAGTGAAGGAGTTTACAGAAGCAGAGCGGCGGCACCGAAGACGGCGGCCAGACCAGCACCAGCGCCGGCGGCGTTCATGGTACCGGCGTTGAAAGCGGGCTGGGAGGGAGCAGGGGTGCTGGCGCCAGCGCCGGAGGGGCTGGAGGGGGCGGGAGCACCAGTAGCATCAGCGCCGGAGGGGACCAGAGGGGTCGATGAGTAGACGGGAACGCTGGAGGCCGGGGCGCTGGGGGAGACAGCGGGGGCGGTGGGGACAGCGGAGGAAGTGCTGGATGGATGTTAGTATATGAAGTTGAAGATGCGATGAGATCGGGCTGGGATGCTTACCACTTGTTGCACTGGGTAACGGTCTGGGTCACGAGGGGACGGGTGACGGTGTAAGGACCGTTAGAGAGGGTGACAGTTCCGGCCTGGAGGAATTAGCGATGAACTATAAGTACTTGTAGGTATATATGGATGATGGTTGATGGAGGATGAGGCTGATAGTGATCGTCCTGAGGAATGAGACGGGTGATCATCGCATTCAACATTCCCTCCGTCAGACCTCTCAGCCACAGGTACGAAGGAAAACATACAGAGGGGACGCTGTAGGTGCTGCCACCGTGGACAATGGAGGTAGCCTCAGGGCAGTAGGTGGTGTAGTCAGTGACAGTCTCAGTGACAACACCGGCGAAGGCACCAGCGGCCATGGTGATAGCGGCAGCGACGGAGAAACGCATTTTGATTGGTATAGAAGGGGTATTCGAGGAATGTTCCTTGAAAAGAATAGATCCGACAAATGTCAAAAGAGTGACTGAAAGAGGGTGTGGTTAAAGAATGTAATCGGTCAAAAAGAACCGGGAATATTTGGGACAAGAGAATGTGGATGGAGGAGAGAAAGAGTGACTTTGGGGGGAAGGGAAGTGGTTTATAAAACGGGACAGGATCCATGGGCCACTTTCAGGTACCCGGTCCACACTAGCCCAGGGCGAAAAGGGGCGGTTGTGGTTATATGGGAAATTAGGTAGAGCCAGCAGGAGTTATTGCCACACCTTCCATACAAAAGATGTAAGTATGGGGGCGAATCACTATAGCCACGTCCAGGAACCAATTTGTGTGACCCGCTGATCCTTCCCCGCTTGGGCCGTAGATGCGAGGGCTTTTTGTTTTGTGAATTGGTCCAGGAGGGTCTGGATTCGTCATGTCATTAAACTAGTGTGTGTGTGTGTGTGTGTGTGTGTGTACATAGTATATGTTGAATATGATGTACACAAGTGTAGCATCACACAGTATCTATTTGATATCACTTGTACCAGAGTATAGCTATTCTAACACTGAGCTAAAACTCCAGTTTCACACATCCTATTGAGACAAATTTTACCATGGCTACAATAACAATCTGACACTCATTTCCCCAGCGGTGAGCAAAGTGGAGCCAAACGAGTTTTCCGGCCTAAAGTATCCTGATTGGACCAGCAGCATTGACATCAAGGATTGCATCGTTCTGATGGAGACGTTGGGTCGCAAGGGCTGGATCTAGGACCAGTGGAGTTTCAGTCTGCGACATACACAGATGAATAGGTCTAATTAGACCTCTGCAGGGATAGTTCGCGATGACGATGATGATTTACATTTCATGCGAGGGTTTTGTTTATTTTTATCACCTACTAGCGTAGAGTAGAGTTATCCACCCATGCACCGCACTAGTTACCCGGCTCGTGCTGTCTAATGCATTTCCCTTAACCATTACATTCAGTGTGCCTTTTACATAGTACAAGGTAGAAGAGCCGGAGAATGTATTAACACCTAGGGAAGTATATACACTAGTATCACCATGGAATATGCTTTTATAGTGCGTTTGAGATTAGAGCTAACAGGACCAATTTTGGGCTACAGCCAACTTCGTCAAGATTCAAAATGGAAGAAAACCGTGCAGAGCACGAGTTTTAGGAAACAAGACTATTAATACTAAGAACCCTGAACCCTGAGCCCCACGAATAATACAATCACACTTGCAGGGTTTGGTAAAGTTGGTACTTTTTAAAGTAGATTAACTCGGTTTCACGCTCTTCCTACCGCGGAAACTGTTCGTGGCCCGGGCGGTCTGGAGTTCGCAGTCCCAGTTATATATCTCTGATAGGAAAACGACTGATAACGCAGCACAGTCGGTTTTCAACCATCGATCGAATAATTACACTACTGTAATCATTTTTTTAATGGTGTTTGCTAGCACATCGCACCTCAACAAGGATGGCAAAAGAAGATTCAAGCTGGAGGACAGTTCATGTACTACTAGTACATGAACTATAGCATTGGCGACCGTGAATTGTTATAGTGAAGCTGTTCCCTTTCGAGGTCCAAGTCCGAAGTCTGCGGATCGGAGTCTCCGAGTGTAAGAACGCCGCAAGCTAAGGGTTGTAAACTTAGGATTCAAGCTATGAGCTTCATGTACAATGATGGTAACAAATAGTCCTAGTAATTGATCGTTTATTGTATGTATGCAAACTAGTCGACAGCTATATCTGATCTGGATTTTGAATGATACGATCGGGCCAGAATGGATGTCGATAGTGACAAGGACCTGCCCGATGTCTCCCATCATTGCGAAAGACATTCTGTCAATGCAATGAAGCAAGCCGGAGCATATCATAAGATTCTCATCACTCCCATCGACCCTGATTCACCCATACCATATCCCCCGTCCATGCTGAGGTCAAGTTGATCAAGTACAACAGCTACACAACGTCCAATCAGATGGTAACTGATCCCTAAATGGATGGTGAAAGGGCGCGGGACCTCTCAGCAGCGCCCGTCCAGTATCGGCCCAGAAGGCCAACACCGACGAGTGCTGAAAAAGATAGGACGCCGTCTCGTCATATTGGATTTAGTTGTGTGAAGAAGAGAAAGGAGGCCGAGGATTTGTGGGCTTAAAACTTTCACCCGCACGGACCAATCACGTGATACTCCGATTAGCACTCCAGTCCCGCTTCCTATTTGAGACTAGCGCTCTTTGTCCGCTTTCCGCGGGTAACGGAGAAGGGTGCGACCGCCGGGTTCCCGCGATATAAAAAGCTACCCCGAACTATTTTGAGTCTCTTCGATTGACTCGACGAGTGGATTCTTTTTCTTCTTTTTCGTGTCAAGTTGCAAATGTCTCTCTCTCGCTGTGGGCGTCTTGCCCGTCTTAGCCTCGCTGGCGCTCGTCCGGTTGTTGCAACACCCCGTGTTTCCATTGCCAGATCCATCCCCCTCGTGCGGGGAGTGTCGTCGAACAGCCGCGATGCGCAGCAAAAGGTGGGATTCGAGTTCAATGGGATATTAAATGGTAGATTGGATCATTCTAACTGTCTCTTCAGCTTCTTGCGACTTCTCTGAAGGATTCCGATCCCGCGGTGTTTAGCATCTTGGAGAAGGTACGTCATACAACCCAGCGTCGAAAGTGCCCGGGAGCAAATGGCCATGGCAACGACCACACCAGCAACAGCAACATGATGCTAACATCAGGTACAGGAGAAAACTCGTCAGCAGCACTTCATCAACCTTATTCCTTCCGAGAACTTCACATCGCAGGCCGTTCTCGATGCACTCGGCAGTGTGATGCAAAGTAGGTGGTTTTCCGACGACTACCAGATAAGCGTATTCTAATCGCATGACAGACAAGTACTCCGAGGGATACCCCGGTGCCCGTTATTATGGTGGAAACGAACATATCGATGCTTCCGAACGTCTGTGCCAGCAGCGTGCTCTTGAAACCTTCCGTCTCAACCCCGAGGAATGGGGTGTCAACGTTCAGCGTAAGTCAATTGGTTTCGCACCAGTCGGGACAACATGCTAACTGCCAACACAGCTTTGTCCGGTTCTCCCGCTAACTTGATGGCCTACTCTGCTCTTCTCAACACTCACGATCGTCTGATGGGTCTTGACCTGCCTCACGGTGGCCACCTGTCGCATGGTTACCAAACCCCTACCAAGAAGATCTCTGCCATCTCCAAATACTTCGAGACCCTCCCCTACCGTCTGGATGAATCCACTGGCTTGATCGACTATGATGCTCTCGAGAAGCAGGCTCTCCTCTACCGCCCTAAGCTTATCGTCGCCGGTACATCTGCCTACAGCCGTCTGGTCGATTACCCCCGTATGCGCGCCATTGCCGACGCCTGCGGCGCTTACCTATTGACCGATATGGCTCATATCTCTGGTCTGGTTGCCGCCGATGTCCTCCCCTCGCCCTTCCCTTACTCCGACGTCGTGACCACCACCACCCACAAGTCTCTGCGTGGTCCCCGCGGTGCCATGATCTTCTACCGCAAGGGTCTCCGTCGCACTGATAAGAAGGGCAACAAGGAGTTCTACGATCTGGAGAACCCCATCAATGCCTCAGTCTTCCCCGGTCACCAAGGTGGCCCCCACAACCACACTATCACCGCGCTGGCCGTGGCCCTCAAGCAGGCACAGTCTTCCGAGTTCCAAGAATACCAGAAGACCGTCCTTGCCAACTCTGCTGCCCTGGCCGAGCGCCTGGGTGAGTCTACCAGCAATGGTGGTCTGGGATACAATATCGTCTCCGGTGGCACCGACAACCACTTGGTCCTGGTTGACTTGAAGAACCGAGGCGTGGACGGTGCTCGTGTCGAGCGTGTATTGGAACTGTGTGGTGTTGCTAGCAACAAGAACACCGTGCCCGGTGACAAGTCCGCCCTCAAGCCCGGTGGTCTTCGTCTGGGTACACCTGCCATGACCTCCCGTGGCTTCCAACCCGAGGATTTCCGCCGCGTCGCCGACATCGTTGATCGCGCTGTCATCCTGACACAGAAGCTCGACAAGGCTGCTCGGGAGCAGGCACAGGCCCGTGGTGCTAAGAACCCCGGTACCGTCAAGGCATTCCACGAGTTCTTGGGTGAGGGTGAGGAGATTTCAGAGATTGTACTTCTTCGCCAGGAGGTTGAGGATTGGGTAGGCACATTCAGTCTGCCTTGGGCTAAGGATCAGTAAAGAGTAGATTTTGGGACGGTTTTCTTATTATTTATGTACATTTTCTCTAGCATGATTCAACACGAATGACTACAATTATTAGTATGACTATCCAACTCAACGCGACTAGACTAGACTAGACTATGTAATATACTTGATTCTTCAATATCAAACCAAAGCACAGACCAATCGGGCGAGCTGCCGACATCCACCAAGTTCAGCCGATTGCGGAGTCAACCCCGACGACCCCTCAATTTAACTCGACTCTATCTCTACAAAATATTGAAATCGTATATATTCGATCAAATACCTGGACATAAACTACCGTACAAAGAAAAGATTTAACCCCTGCACTGGCACCGGAGCCATCATACCCATCGTCATGCAGGTCAGCCAGGTACACTACATCAGCCCTACCACTCCAACCCATAGCCCTCACCCTAATACTCCCAGCTATACATATACCCCATAAAGTCCCTCCGAGCAACACCAATAACATCAAGCGTCCTCTCGCCTCTCGGTCTCAAACATGATCGACGCTTCATGCTCTTAAAGGTCATCAACGATGAATCCGGCAATCGCCAATTGAAGAATATGCACGTCCCGCATTTCCCGGAGATGGCTCTTTTCGAAACTTCCCTCGATATACCACATGCCACCACTAGCAACGGGAATACTAATGGAAGTTTGGAAAGAGGGAATGGTACAAAAGACTCGGAGAACAGCGGTATAGTTCGAGTCACGTATAATCCCCCAACAACACAACCCGAAGAAGACACTCGACCTCGCGAAACGCGAGTTCTAGAAATACCACTCGAACCAAACGTGACTTCTCTCGCCAGAATCAATGTAACAATGCACTCAAGTCCAACGATGGGGTATGATATGGGTTCTACTTATAATGACTGGTTCAGTGAATGTTTCGGATATCCCGTTATTCTGGCCTATCTTGGTGAAAATACGCGTGAAATCCTTGGAAGTCTTGCACCGGGTAAACAAAAAGGGAAAAATCGACGTGGCTTTGGAGGGATGATTTCACAGGGTTGGGAAATGTTTGGATTTTCGTTGGAAAGATGGTTTGTTCTGGGTTGTTTTGGTGCCGTTTGTTTTTCGGGGCTTTCGTTTGTTATTGGAAGGCTTCAGGGGTATATTAGTTATATCCCGATGAATCAACGGTCATGGCTTATTGTATTATTTGGCTCGGTACTCCTACTGCTGGGTTTCATTTATCTTGGTTGGAAGGGTATCTACGAAGATCGAATAACGTTCGCTGATTGTGCGCCGTTCTTAATCATTTCCGAGACATCAGTCGATGATGTTTCGGCGCGATTGGGAGAAGAACGTATGGATCGAACGAAGTTCCGACCTAACATCGTCGTGTCTGGAGCGAATTCCGCGTTTGAAGAGGACTTTTGGACGGAGGTTGTTATTGGTGAGAAAAGGGTTCGGTTATTGTTGACTGGGAATTGTGTTCGGTGTCAGAGTTTGAATGTTGATTATGAGACTGGTCGGATGGGGACTGGTGAGGCTGGGACTGTGTTAAAGAAGTTGATGAGGGATAGACGTGTGGATCGCGGGGCGAGGTTTAGTCCTGTTTTTGGACGGTATTCGTTCTTGGGGAGGGGGTTTGATGGGGAGGAGATTCGGGTCGGTGATATTGTTGAGGTGGTTGCTCGAGGGGTTGAGCGTTCTGTTGTGGGTGAGTTTGTTTTGACTCTGCAGTGTGGCCATTTAGGTGATTCATTGTACGATTGATGATGGCTAACTATTTCTACTAGATTGGCCGGGTCTCACTAATTAGTGCTACCGGGGAAAATAGGATTCTAACTGGAGAAAGATACATTACAGCGTATATTCAAGCGGGAATTAAGAATCATGATTGCCTTGCTTCTTTCAATCAATTGAAATAAATCGCACACGTAAACGTTGAAAGCATACTGCAAGCCTTAGAATTGAACGTCAAAAGCGCGAACAGTAGTACGACGTTAAATATTAAGGCACGGCTATCCATATTCGGAAAAAGCGGACGACCAGTCTCAGAGAAATCCTGGAATACCTTGATAGTCCTACACTGAATCGGTTAAAGGCCAGCTGAGAAGCAAGCAAGGCCTGTGGCCTGCGAATATTGACTGGGCGTGAGACACATCGTCACAGTCATGGCGTAGAGGAATGAAGCTACTATGTAGTACTGGGCAATCTTCACTGGGACTTTACAGGGAAAGATTTAAGGCTTAGAATTGCCTATATAACGTCAATTATCTGACAAGCCTCGGAATTCGCAGTTCACACGCCAGTGCAAGACCAAGCTTCGATAAAAGAGGCGGCGGTAGTGAAGAACATTTAAGATGTATTGGCTAAAGGCCAATCCTGCTCATCATCACATGGCCTGAGATCGACAGACTTGTGCATGTTGCAACTTGTATGTTCTGTCTACTGTTCTCCGTAATGCAAGGGTATGTATATGGCTTGCTCAAGCCTCGGCTAGTTGACGCCAAGAATGGTTCCTGCATTTCACCAGGCTATCAAATCCTTCGGCAAAAAACAGCTCAGACTACTCTACAGAAGGTTAGCACTATGAAGACAAATATAATGAATTCAGCTCGATTAAGAACGATCGCACTGGAGAGTCAAATCGGGAAGAATCGAACGAAATTGCCCTTCGCACTGTGGGGTTTGTTTAAATTAATAAGACTAAGAGAATTACCTAGCCTAAGGCCATGGGGGCTGAAAATCAACTTCGGCCCCCCGAACTAGCTTGCTAAAGAGACGATCAGCGGCCGCCCCCAGCCCTACACTAGTCTAAAACATTAAGAGGCCCTCTCCACTCGCACTAAACGCACGTTGTGCCTAGGAAAGGAAAAGTTCAATCGGCAGTTGAACTTGAGATAGACCCTTTTTTAACAATATAGAACTATATGCTTGTTGTAAACATGGCTTTGGAAAGTCTATAAAAGGCAGCATTTCTCTGGCTGGAGTATATACTCATCAACAGCAAGCAAACAGAGGCTATCTCCATAAAGTTACGGGTGACTCAAGAGAAAAATACAGCATGAAGTACCATATATTGTGCTCCTTGCTTGGTAAGTTGCTCCGATAGCTTCCTTCTCTTCTGGTTATCCTTTTGCTGATATACAGGTCAGCTGCCGGGACATTGGCTCTTCCAGGCCACCATGTTGCTCGTTCTGTGACTGCATCCATCTCGCCGAGTGCCAGTGCGCCTGCAACCACCTCTCAAACAACCACTGCTGAAACTAACACTACCACCGCCGAGTCTACCACCACAACCAAGGATTCAACCCCTGAGGCCACTAATGTGGCAATCTGTGAGCATAATGGCATGACCAAGGACAATTGGGTGAAATATGATGTAGACAAGTGGACGAGCTTTTTGTGAGTATAACTTCAATGAGACATGAACACACTGTGAATCTCTCTTAACTCTGCCTAGCGCGACATTCTTTCCTCAGAATGTTTACGACTCAAGTAAGCCGGAATATCCGAATGATGTCTTTTCGGACTACATGATCTATCAAGCTGGATGGGGCAACAGACACTGCACTATAGGCGACCCAGAATGTGATATCGATGTTGGCGACGTCAATGCTTGCAAGAGCTTCACAGGAGATACGAGAATGCCCTACATCTACTTTATTCTTGGAGCCATTAAAAATTTCTGGGAATGGTCCACTGCAGTCTCGCAAAGCATCAAAGTCCAGGGCGCCAGATGGCAAAGTCGCGCGAATGATGTCGTGAACACTTTTACTGAGCATGATGTGTCGACTAGTAGTGACAGCGCCAATATGGCTCTGGCTGGTAATGTTTTGACCATGCTTGCCCCTATGAGTGTCCTCTGTGCCGATTGTATGAGTGCAGTGAGTACTGGATACTCTGTTGCTGCTGGTGCACAAGCAATCCATGACGCTGGTCAAAAGACTGCGCCTGAAATGTGAGATAACCTTTACCCTTTTGGTTCGCAGGAAAAAACTAACTCTTTTTGCTAGTCTCCAAAATGAGTTTGACAACGTTGCCACTATTGAACGAGCCATCTATAACGTGACCGATGCTATTTCCAGTGTTATCAATAAGATCGCTGTGGACGCCATCAATACGGTTCCCGATAATTCCCAAGAATTCGACAAATGGCACGAACAAGTTGGAAGTGCCCCGCAGATTTTCAAAAACGGTGCATTCGCGGATTCTTTCTCTGCGGAGGATTTCACGGCCAACGAAGATGTTTTCATCAAAGGAATCGCTTCCTCTGCTATTAATCTTGCCTGGCAAGCTGAGGGTGTCTTCATCGTCACAGCTAAAAACATCAACGGAAAAGCTGCCAAGGACATCAAGCTTTACCAGTCCGATGATGCTAGCCGTGTTTGCGACGACGACGACCTTTGCTACTTCTTTATTAAGTCCCAGGGCACGACCAAACTTTCGCAAGATAAATGGGCTAGCCCCAAGGGTGTCGATAAATTCGACGAATTCTCCGTTGATCCGCTCCAGTTCGCCCAGAGCGCTGCATGGTTCCAGCAAGAATTTGGCATAAATGATGATGGTAGTAAGAACTTCCTTGCCACTGTTGAGCCATCTTTCCTTGCTGGAGCTCTCTTCGACGATGAAACACAGGTCTCCAAATATGTCGTGAACCTTCCAGTGATCAGCTATGACGATGATGTACCTGGTTTTAACCTGGACTGGGTGTGGTACGGACGGAGTTCAAGCCCAACCGACGAGGAACACTTCCTGAACTTGATTGCCCACTATGTGAAGGGACTCGATGGCTGGCCCTCAGGTTACAGTAAAATGTGGGGTAAATAGGCTTCTTATAAAGCGCTTGTCCTAGGGCCACAGCTGTTCTAGACTTACCCTACTTGTGTGTTTCTAACAGCGATATCTCGATATTGCGTCCCTTCTTCTCATTTCATTTCCTATTTGTCTTATCAATAATTTTGTTGGACTGCTCCATTTCTCTTATCTCTTACTTATGATTGGACTTTTACTTACTATGTAGTTCCTTTTGTGGATAACGTGAGTCACAAACGAGCTGGCCACCCCACAAGACATAGTAAACACCATGTAATTTGATTAGATTTATCTCAACAACCAAATGCTATGAGTAACTGTAGATTGAGGTTTAAATTGAACGTACCATAGAGGATATTATATCTGAATTTGATTTGATTCGAACAACTATTCCATGGCGTTGACAAAAAAAAATACATGATAAATTACGGATTTTGAAGATAAATACATATATCCCGACCACCAGAATTCGTTTCCGTTCTATATTTGGTATTTTGGCTAGTTCTAGCACCAAGAATACATTACTTTAATATCCTCTCACAAATATATGTGGTTGTTGAGATATAATGTTGTAATTTATAGCTTTATGTATCGTGTTTTGGGGTGGCCAGCTCGTTTGTGACTCACGTTATACTGTCATCACGGATCTGTCTATAGATGGCCCAAGTTCATAGTATGCGCTTTCAGTTGCCATTCTGCCCGAATGCTGTGGAAATGTCTCCATAAAAACATCTGTGCTGGTAGAAATATGTATGAAGTTCCAACTTCAGTTGCTATATCGGATCGAGACTGCTCCATCGTTAACCATATAAATCACGATCCAGGCATCACTCCCAACAGCATTTAAATAGCAGGAAATTATATTAAAGAATGTATTTTGCTAATCTTGTGGAGTTCTCATCTACCAGCGTATTGTATAACGAGGCTCAGTGGATGCACGTCAGACTGCCTGATTTACCGCATCATTGGTAACGGCATGATACCGATCTGACTTATACGCTTGTATCTACTGGTACAGGTACTTTTACGGAAACTTTGTTTTGTGGTAGTACCTACGAGGGGGTGACAGCTGTACCACTCTCGTGGTGATCGGTTGAGCAAGGCTGAATGGTGGACAACATAACGTGTTGTGAACACTAGTGCCAGCCGGACTGGAGCACGAGATATATATCGGATGAGCCTTATATTTCTGGTCAATTACCTATATTACCTGTAGATATATGTGGTAGAAAAAGACAAAGAATGAACAAAACTAAGCTCTGAAGCACAAGGCGACAGGCGACACCTGGAAAGTTGTTATTCTGTCTCACGCAAGAATAGGCATGCCCATAGCCTTCCATGTCTTGAGGGCTCACATACATTCCGAGACTGCTGACTTTGCTTGTATACTGTAGACTTTGGATATTTCTTCACAAGTAGCACCGATAACTCAGGGGTAGAGTGAGGATTTGCAGTGTCCTTAGTCGGGCGTTCATTTCTCTTTTGGTGTTTTTTTTTTTTTTTTTTTTTCCCTCCAGCAACGTATGTACATCATCACTATATATGTACGTAGAAGAAATTGTCTGTGTACCAAATATTTTAACATTCGATTTCAGTTTCCTCTCCGAGTTCGACGTCCAGTGATTATGTGAGTTCATAAGGTATTGACCCACTCACTTATCAAACTTTTTTCCCATCAGATCATATAGCCATAAATTACACATGGTTTTCATGCCAGCACTGATAACTCAGGGGTAGAGTGAGGATTTGCAGTGTCCTAAGTCGGGCGTTCAAATCGCTCTCGGTGCTCATTATTTTTTTCTCGCTCTGCCATTGATTAAAGAATTTGCCGTTCGATGAAAATCTTCCATTTCTTCCATAAAAGAGAGCGAGTGAGTATCTCTCATGGTTATAGATATGAATTAGCTAAACATGCGAGGTTATCATATATGATTAACGACTATCCCTTAGTATAATTATAATTCCTCCTTTTGCATTATATTCATCGGCATTGTATAAAAATGTAGTATTAACAGCATAGTGATGTTGTGGGTATTGTGAAGACACGGAGATCATCTGGTTGTTTGTACTGTTTGAATAGTCATCTGACTTCCCCTCAGTGCCAGAGCCAAAATCCATGTGTGCAGATACCAGTATCCAGTTTATGTCTATGAATTCCATCCGTTCCAGGATCATATAACTAATTCTCGCGGTAGCGCCGTGCCTGCACCGATAACTCAGGGGTAGAGTGAGGATTTGCAGTGTCCTAAGTCGGGCGTTCAAATCGCTCTCGGTGCTCAATTTTTTTGTCTATCTGGACCTATGTTTGATGTATCGTTTAATGGATTGTTCAATGGCCAGGATGACGAATTGCAGAAGTTCTTCCCTTTGCTTGCAGGTAACCTTGGTCCAATATCTCAACTGGAGCATCTGCATGGTTCTAGTCTTTGAATTATACCCAGGGCATGCCAACGCAAAATAGCCTTGCCTTTAGATTTTGGTATGAACTTGATTGATATTGTTACAAAAAGAATGTCAAATTATCTACTATGTATATACAAAGCTGTTTTTGACGAGCTAAGGATATGCGGAGAAAGCCCGGGACTACAGAATAGTCAACATCGCAACTATCTAGCTGACTGAGTATTCCTCATACATCGCCACATGCGGAAGGAGAGAAAAGGAAAGGTTCGCTCGAAGCTACATAGTAAAATATGATATAGGAATTGGTTGCCCAAGGCGTCAAGGGAACAGTCAACCTTGCGCCCCACTGGACAATCTGCATCTTGCACAGCCACATCTCACCATGAAATAAATAAAACCCCGCCTGGAGCTTCACTGGACTCATAATTGATACTCATCATCCTTGTCGTACACGGTCATGGATCCGCTTTCAATATCAGCGAGTGTAGCTGGTCTCACGGCAAGCTGTGTCCAAACTGCCAAGGCGCTGCGTGACCTTAAAGACAAATTCGACAACTCCAATCTCACCATTTCCGCAATATGTACAGAAACAACACTGATATCTGCGTCCATGTCTCATATCCAGAGCTGCATGTTACAAAACCCGGACGCCGTATCGGCTAAGCTACAAAGCCAACCAAGTCTCGAGTCAACTCTTGATCAGGCTCTGACGGGGTGCTATGTGGTCTTCGATAACCTTGAAAGCGAAGTCCAAAAACTGACGGAGTCAGAAATACAACAGACTGCAGTAGAGTTGAGATTTACTTCGAAGATACGCTATATGTGGAGTGAAAGTACGATGAAGGAGCTTTTAGCCCAGATGCGTGGTCTTCAAACAGCACTTACCCTCGTCATACAGTTACTGGGAGCGTGAGTGCTTGCTCTCTTCATATATGAAATTCGAATAAGTCTCACACATATATAGTGGCACGATAACCGAGCTCAAGCAAGTGGTGGACCAAAATACAGCAATCCTCAATGAGGTAGCCCAGCATACTTCCCGCATCTCTTCGTCTGCGAACAAAGCTTCGCGAGCTCCGAAGTCCATTTATGACGTTTCCTTCAAAACCTTCAGCGTCTCTGAAGATGATGCTTCGCTTTATAGCTCGAGGCTGTTTGCCTTTGATGATGAGGTGGTCAACTCAACTGCTTATCGCCAGGTTCTGGCAAAGGCCTATGCTCGGGATAGTTCCACAGGTGCGAGAATCACGAACGACGCAACGGGTTCTCAAAGCGAAGAAACCGTCTTGCAGAATGAAGAAACGCACGATTTATCCGGTATGTAGGTTGCACGGTTATCATTTGGTGTGAAATGTTCTGATGGCGATCATGCATACTCTAGGTTCCTCTACGCCAACACTCTCCACACTAGGAATTGTAGAGGAAATTGAAGAAAAGAGAAAGACAACTACAGTAACATCATTAAGCTCATTTACGCCCCTTGCAATTGATCCAGTGAAGGAGTTCCTACGCAAACGGAATTTCTCCGCCTGGGGAGATTACTGGCCAGAGAAGCCGGATCTCTCTGCTGTTCCAAAGAAAGAAATCAGTCGTCAGAACCTACTCCACGAAATTATACTCACCGAGCAAAATTTTCTCCGACAAGTACAACTTGTACATTGTCTTTATTACTATCGCCTAGCACTTGCACCATTTACGATCATGTCTAGTGGGTCAAACCAAGAATTTGCGGAGAAAACATTTGCCTTTCACCAACCATTTTATCACTTGCATAAGATGTTCCTATTTGACCCGCTGGTAAAGAGACAAGAGGCCGAAAAGCCGTGGATTACTAACTTCTCTGATACCTTTCAGAGCTGGCTAGATAAAGCCGCTCCGATTTATTTGGAATTCTGTGCCCTTTATCCGCACCTTCACTCTGCGATCAGAGTTGAGGCTGCAAAAAACACAAAATTCAAAAGCTTTCTACACGACACTAGGGATCATAAATTCTCCTCTCGTCTAAGTTGGGATACATACATGAAGGCTCCTGTTAATCGTCTCTCAGCTTATGCACTGCTCCTTACCCACGGCCTCAAATATAGTGAGCCTACTGATGAGCGACATGGATACCACGCCACAGAAAAGGTTATTCAGGGTATTCGGGATCTGATACGAAAGTGTGGTGTTGAGATATCCAAGGCTCAGAACGAAGTGGACGTGAAAACACTATGCGCGCAGATCAAATCCACACAAATAAATGTAATTATTTCGTCGGATTCGCATATCCTCTTTGATGAAACTTTGTCTCATCAGAAGACTGGCCTTCGAAGAGCTTCTCAGTTGAGAATTGTTGTTCTTGGATCCTCGGTTCGCCCAATGGTACTAGCGTTGATCAAGACCTCCAAGCAGATGCAGATACAAGATGACACGGACTCATATGAGTTAGTAAGAGAGGTCAGTCAGATATCTGCATAGCTCACTTACCCTTGCGTTTAGTAAATGCATCATATTAACGAGATCATGTGCAGTTTGACGTTCGAACTCCCGGAACACTCCACGTCAGGACCAGCACGGTCAACAAGGAGCAATTTATCTTGAAACTTTATCAAGGTGGCCGCGAGCCTGTGTTGACATTGGGTAGCACCAGTATCAAAAGCGCAAGGGAGTTTCTAGATGCCGTGAAGACTATAGGTGGAGAGGTCGAAGATCCAGGGGCCGTAGATGGTATAACAGGGGCTATCAAAAATATCGGGATACTATGATAGTTGGCAGGCTTTCGAATGTATGACCTGAGAATATTATAGAATTTTCACACTCCAGTAGAATAATGCGGAACCTTGTAGTTCATATAAATGTTTCCCGGTGGCCTATTAGCGGCCAGCAAACGAGGTATAGTATTTTTGAAAAGTTACTGGCTTATTTGGCTCCACTTGATCTGATACCCGTGCACCCACTTCCCCAAGGTAATCTTGATACATATGAATCTTTGCAACTTTGAATCACCCATCTCAACGAGAACAATCCTTCCCACAGGATATAGTCCTGATTCAAGTGTCTGCAGGTACATACGACCATAGGGTGTGGAGAACAGGGCTTCCCGTCCGCTCAGCCGTACTTAAGCCACACGCCGGCAGGTTAGTAGTATGGTGGGTGACCACATGCGAATCCCTGCTGTTGTATGTTTTTTACAAAAATCACCGATTTTTGTTGATTCGTTGGGTTTATTGCCCTTGCCGCTTTACTCTTCAGTCTGTTCAGGTCTTCTCTCTGAACGCCCTGAAGACCCCTGCATGGATAACGTGGATACTCGTTTAAACCTGCCGTGCTTTTTTGTCACCACTCACACCCATGCCATGTTGCCACCCTCCGGTCTATAGCTGACAATTAGACTAGATATATTGTTGCCATCACGACTGCATAGTCCGGGTTTGGTTATCTTATATCAAAAGACGCAGTGAAGCTCTTGTAATTAACGTAACCGGTAAGCGGGCGGCGCACCTGTCACTAGTCTACAGGTTTGAATATAGCATATACAACCAAAACGCCATTTTATTTCGATATCTATCTAATTAGGGCAATGGTTAGATCTATGTCCTTCGTTTCCACACTTTTTACAAGTTGGTAATCTTCTTCTTGTAGACCGAACTGGCAAAATATACGTTTCGGCCAGCGGTGCAGTAGGCAGAACCGGAGTTTCTTCTGCTTCAGCTGAAGATTGTATAATCTCAAAAAGTTTACCAACAGTTATTTCTTTTTCAATTGGTATTCTTTTATATAAATATATACGTTTTTGTTTTTGTTTTTTGTTAGAAAAATATAGTTTGTATATTTTATTCTCAAATAAAACAGCTGAATATATAGTTATTTTTTACAGATTTTTAATACTTGATTGAAAGTTCGATTAAGAGAATTTGAAGAATTTTTTAAATATTGTTTCAATAAAATTTTGATAGAAAAAATAGTGCTTGTCTCTGGGCATGGAGCCTCCAGGCTGGGTGCCAGTCCGAGCTACGAAGGGTTCAACAACATCTGCCCTGAGCGATGCATTGTGACGGGTCCCAACCCTTCCAATTGGTCAAGCTACCACGAACTGAAGCAGCTAGACAAGTGTGACCAGCCCATGTTCTATGGCTTCAATCTGTACGACGATTACAAAGAAATCATAGTAGAAATAGTATTGCTGTCAATTTTGGTTCGACATGTGAGCCTGTATTTTCCTGAGTACCAGCACTTCTCTCCGTACGAGCAGCCTGTATTAGAAGAAGTACACTTAGGACTCCCATTCATATTCTGGTAGTTCATACCCATCAGAATGGGCAGAAGCACTGCCAAATAACTGGTTGAAGAACCACGGAAGACGACTCCAGCAAATGAAAGCAAAAATCCAATTCCTCATCCAAATGCCCCAAGCAGTCTGAGGCGCAAATACCCCAGGAACCAACGGCGGGATCTTCTGCATCTCGTTGATCAGTGGGCGAACCTGCTCTTCATACCCCTTCAGCCCTGCTTCCAGGTCACCTCGATGCTTTCCAACCTCGCCTGCTAAGATATAAGCACCGGCAAGAGCAAGACTGGTGCCAGTGCCTGTTGGGCCGGGAGCGTAGCCGGCATCACCAACCATGACAAATCGCCCTTTAGATAGGGCTGGCGGTTTGACTTGGACCCATTCGCTGGCATAGAAGTCATCGGATTCCATCATGGCCCGAAGTACCTCATCGCATTTCCACCCTGCTCCACCAAATTGCTGAGCAACGAACTCTTTCAACGCATCGGTGCCGAGCTTGTTCGCCTGGCGAAATCCCGACATTGCATCAGGAGCTTTGCGTGGTTGAATGTTCATCAGTGTGATGCGATTTCCTCCGCTGGGGTCAGGGCCAATGGCAATAGTACGGCCACCAATAGCGCTATATCCATAACCCACCTGGCTCCCGTTGAGAAGGTCTTTCTTGATAGAGAAATAAGCCGCCCATGAATTGACGGGATGCATGTAGTCACGCACGCTGTAGTCACGCACGCCGCATCCGAGTCCAAGTGCTCTAGTTCTGGATGTTGCGCCATCACAAGCGACGACAAGGTCGAATGCTGCAGGAGGTGTTCCATTCATAAAATCGACTTGAATAGGTCCGTCGTTCTTCTCATCGTGCTGCATCGAGACAACTTGTTCACCAAAAATGTAGTTGACATTTTGATGGCCTTTGCTCAAGTCAACTATGATGCGTGACAGGTCGCCGCGTAGAATTTCATACTCAGAGACCAGTGACTGCTGGTCAGGGTCTCCGGTAGATATCATAGTTCCATATGAACGACCATTATGGTCGACCAGACTGATGCCATCTATTTGTTGGAGAGCCGCACGCACAGCTTCTTCCATACCAGGCATCTTCCGCATAACGGAAACACCCGCTGTCCGAATGTCGATATTTTGTCCATTCGTTCGTAGTTGAGGGAATCGTTCGATGACCGTTACTTTGGCGCCGGTCTTTGCGAACCAGTATGCTGCGGTTGGACCTGCAATGGAGGCACCCACAACCAGGACCCTTAATTTCGACATATTTTCATATAATTCAATTCTTTCTCATATTCAAAAGAAACCACCAAGTGCAATGAAATCAGATAATATTTATACCAAAGCGATTTATCAGGACATGCTTGCATCTGCCTCGGGGCCGAGAATATGCGGTATCTTATTGGTCCACGAAAGCATCTCGGTGACCGGGCGACCGAGCAATCAGCCAATCAAATTCGATTCTTGGTTATCCTGTATAGTAGGACCAATCTGTGAAAGGCGAGAAGAGGGCATCTGTAATCTTCTTCCTGGTCATATCATTCAATATGTAATCATAGTTGCCAGTAATTAATCCATTCCGACATATCGAATTCGAAATCCTGATCCATATCGATATTCGCCACGGCCAGACTCGACGCGCCGCTCGTAAGTGATGAATCGCTCGCTGATGTCGCATTATAAAATGGAAATATTCCATCATCTACTTTGTTCTGCCGATTTTCTTGCTTCTGTCGCGCAGATCTCAAGGCGCCGATGAATTCTGGGTCTGAGAAACCTCGCTCTGATTGCCAAGAATCCCAAGCTTTCAAGGTGAGTCGTCCAAGGGCTACATCGAGCACTTTTTTGCCCTCGAAAAGTTCATCGTGGTTCTGATAAAGCTGAGCTATGGACTTCCAAGCATTCTCGATTTCCTCGTTGGAGAGAAAGGCTCGATCTTTGAGTAGCGTTGCTAGCATGAAAATTAATGAGTCCCGCGTCCCCCACAGAAAAAAAGGTTTGATATGCCATTGGAATCGGTCGGTTCCTCCATGGGCATGGACAGCCGCATCGGTGTCCAAGGTTTTCTGCGCGAGTTGAATTAATTCCCTCTTCTCTTCCTTGGTGGCGGTCTTATCCCATATTTTTGGGAGACGTAGTTTGAGCCGCATGGCCGTTACTCCTGATCTTGCAAGACCGATAGTGAGGAAGTGCAGAGGATTGACAATATCACAATAACGAATGAACTTCTCCTCTACTTCGCTTTCCGCTGCAGCAATGACCTTTTCAGTCTCTTGTGTCTCTGGCAAGCTCCATTTTCTTGCTCCGTTGATTTTTCCCCCTGATTTGGCCAGTCTCTTCCCAATACAAGCGCGGGATAGGCAGAAAATCATATCGGTTGCGCCATTTTGCTCGACCGGTTTCACCGTCATGCCAGGCCAAATCTGGTCATCGTTTATATTGAGCGGAGGTTTGGTATCCCAGCCTTCAGGTAGGCTGACGTAGTCGATTCCAGCAGATTGACTTGCTCTGGAATCATGTGGAAAGACCTGATAAAACAACCGGCGTCTCATTTCTACCTCGAATGGCGGTAGATCCAAGCCTTCTCCGTCACGATGAAGGCCAATTCTTTGTCCTATGCGAGCAGATATTCCAGTCAGGATCCAGTATGTGTGCGGATCATATGTGGAACGGCTAGATAAAAGGAATAGGTATAGTGCTTGCAAGACAGAAATCTCCGTCGTCCTCAGAAATGAGGCATTCACTAAAGCCTGCCGCGCAGCAAAACTAAACCGTTGCATCATTGTTGATCTGTCCTGTCCAAATTTCTTTTTGCATTCTTCTGCGGATATCGAGTAAATTGCGCAGTGGTAGATTGCAAATAGTAAACATTCATCTGTTCTGGACGCTGTTTCGGGATATCGCGATACAGTCTCAACCAATCTGGCAGTCGAGGGAATATGTAAAACCTTGCATATCGGCTCCACGTTCTCGGCGTGCATCTTCCAGAGCTGCATGGCATCTACATGACTCGGATGATACTGTAAGATGTCTTGCTGGCAGCCTACCAAAGCTCCGCTCAACGGATCTAAGGCCATCTCCCCAGCAGTGTTCGAGATAAAATTATTTGTTCCATTCTCTTCCTCATCATTAGATAGATCCTGCATTTCATCATCTCCCAGATTGTGCCACATGTGACTATCAATATAGCGTGAACGACCATGACTAGTCAATAGTTTACCAGTTTTGGACGCGACTGGATTGGGATGATTGACTAATGCCGATGGCTGGGATGACGGTTCCCCAGTTTCAGATGTATCAGTATCCAGAAGGCCATTCTCCCGCAGTGTTTTCTCATAATGGGCTAATTTTTCGATGGTATCATCGCCCAGTTTCCGTTTTTGAGACCTTGGCTGCGGTGCTTGGTAGACACAGCTGAATCCTCCCTTGCGACATCTGGAGCAAATCGGGGCAGCTTTATCACATTTAACTTTTCGCCGGGCACATGTTCGACAGATAAAGGGCATGGAAGATTGTAGTGAGTCTTTGCCGCTGTCTGCACTGTGACCCGCTCTAGCGGGAGCAGGGGCAATGGGGACCGGTCCACTCCGTGATGATCCCTCTGTGGCCATCTGAGCTCATGCGATTGAAGCGGCCCAGTAGTTTCACGGATATCCTGGCCTATATCGGTTACCGTGGAACCCATAAATCTTCCATGGTTTAAATTGAGGCTGGGATGGACTATTGATCTGGCCCTTCACCGCCCAGCGATCCTAGAAAATGTAGGCGCGAACAGTATAATTTGGTGCATGATTGGTTTTTTTTTTGAAATCTATATATACTTAATTCTTTTTCTCCCATTCCCTTTGCATTCTCTACTTTATGATTTCAAGATTTTGAGTTCTATAATCCCAAGATCTGATCTGGTTTCAACAGTTTCAATGATGTCTACAATTACAAGAATATACCTTATATCCACCGGTTAGGTTCCTAACAGAATGAATATCTAATATAAGCCTTATATATATGGCGCTCGAGAATCTCAGAAACAAATGGATGCTTGTACAACCGCTACAGTGGGGGTCTAGCATAAGTTTGAAAAAATTTGCTGACCGCTTTGACCTGCCGGAAACATACCGCCTCCCAATTCCACTATAATTTCGTGACTTTGGGGTGGTGAAAAGAACCGTGGAAATAACGGCAGAAAGAAAGATAGGCTCAAACTAATGTTGCAATACTGAACTGAGAACAGATACAGGTAGGAGCAGACAGGCATAAAGAGATTGGCAGCAATGCTTGATTGATTGGCTTAAGAGCCCAAGTAGTCAGTGTTCTATTTTATGAACAGCATGCTTGAGGAGCATGGATAAAGACTGCATTCTCTACTGGAGCATTAGTTTAGTGGGACATAATACGCTATTATCGTCATACTTTCTGTTGATCTATAAGTATCTTACGAATATGGTAGTAGTATCCACCATAGCAATCTATAAGTTCATCCGACAGCTCAGGACAACGTCGTTCCTGCATTATTATAGTCACGGTATCATTTTAAAAATTCAATTTGTCTCATATTAAGATAGGGAGTCAGTATCAGGGTGTTCAGAGAGCCAACTTTCCAAAGTCAAAGTCGGGCCCGGTTGGGCCTGGATCACAGCCTGCTCTAGTATGCTCCTGTAGAAGCTTCATGATTGCCATGTTGCCTTTCTGAGTGGCCAAAAATAGCGGCGTCTGGCCTTTGTGATCCCGTAGGTCTGACTTCGCACCATTATTGAGTAATATATTGGTCATAGACTCGTCCTCATTGATCGTGGCCAACAATAGCGGTGTCCGGCCTTTACGATCCTGTACGTCTGGCTTCGCGCCATATTCAAGTAATAGATCGACCATGGACTCATTTCCTTTGATTGTGGCAACCAATAACGGCGTAGAACGATTTTTAGTATCATTTGCCTCGATATCTGCGCCGTTTTCTAGCAATAGCTTGACAATAGTCTCATTTCCATCTGCGGTGGCCAGTAGCAAGGACGTTGAATGCGAATCATCGAAGTCCCTTGCTTCTATCTTGGCTCCCCTTTCTAGTAGCAGCTTGACTATGGCTTCGTTTCCTCTGGAGGTGGCTAGTAACAGGCATGTTAATGATGTTATACGTGAAGTGCCAGGTTGAGGATAAATCCTCCTCTCTTCGGTGTTAGCACCTCTGTCGAGCAGCATTCTAGAGATAGCGACATCTCCAATTTCAGAAGCTTTCAGTAGCGGTGTGTAGCCTTTGCTATTCTTTTGGTTGGGTTCAGCGTTCCTGTCAAGGAGCAGGCTAACAATAGCGACGTCTCCATTTTCACAAGCGCTCAGTAGCGGCGTGTAGCCTTTCCCATCTTCTTCATTGACTTTAGCATTCCTGTCAAGAAGCAATTTAACAATATCCTTATGCCCCCTGAACCCAACGGCAACAGATAGCAGAGTCTTTCCGCTGCTATCCTGCATATCGATAGAAGCACCTTTTTCAAGTAGCATTTCAACGATAGCCTTATGCCCATTGCGAATGGCGCATTCTAGGGGTGTTCTTCCAGAATTGGCTTTCGAATCCAGTTCAATGTGGCTCCTTGTCAGGAGCAACCATACACTATCATTGTCACCCGAGCATGCAGCATCCAGCAATAGGTCCGCTGGATCCTCGCGCGTCATCAAGTGATTTACCTTGTCCGAAGGGTAGACGTGTTTCTCAGCTTCTATGTTCCATTGTTCGATAGACTGCTTTCTCTTCCGTCTTAAATGACCTGCTTCGATACAGATCCTTCTCAGCGGATAAGGATACGGTTTGAATTTTGTCAGATCAAGCCGTGAAAAGTTTGCACTGCTCACTCTCCGAAAGAGCTTCATTGTCAGTGATGTATCCTTCAGGTAAATGGCAATCAGACCACCCTCGTCATTTTTGTATTTGCAGTGAAGAATCGCGATTCCTAGTGCTTCACCTCCGATGCCGGTAAAATTGAGCTCTAGGTAGATGCCCCTGCTGCTCGAAGTGGCAGCGTCACCTTGGAAGCCGAATGGCACGAATGGAATAATGTCGTGAGAATCAGCGAATGCATCTGGGGATACAGCCAGTAATCCTGCTCGGTTATCCTCATGTCTCCATGCGAAGAGGGTATGATCATCAGTAACACGCATGATTTCCTCCTGGAGCCTCACAAAAGCATTTTCCCCTTCTCCATAGATGAGTGGTATATGAACCCCAAACAGTCCCAACAAACTGTAGGCACGATCTTCGATCCTGGATGTACTTCTATTGGCAGCCCATGACATCTTCTGAGCAATGCAAAAATCATCGACGTCGCTTTCTCCAGAAAATAGACTGGCGGGTATTGAAGTACAGTCGGAAATAACCTGCAGATGGTACTCTTTGCTCCCCAGCCGCATCCACATTGCATCGAAGAATTCGAGATTTGCGGGAGCAATAAGTTCCTGGAGTGTCCATCCTCTGGTAAACCACCTACTATTCTTCATTTCCTTTTGTGGCACATCTGCAAGATAAGCGAAGCAGATCCCGGCTTGCTCATACCATTTATACATGGAATTGATTGCTTCGGATAGTTCTGCGCTGCTGGTCTTATCAATGCAGAATGTGTCTATCCAAATCCATTCATATCCCATGTGCCAGGCAAGCAAGCCACACTTCTCGATTTTGTGAAAACCTTCTTTCTCCTTTGCCCGAGCTAAATCTCCTTCCATATCTTGAAGGGTGACTTCGCCTTGCTCCCAAGTATGTGACAAGATGGCATATCGCGGAGTTTCGGATTCAGTGAATTCTTTGATTTCATAATGCCCATTTGCTATCTCTTTTGTATAAAGCAACCGCATTTCTGAGCCTGTTGTGAAATTATATATCAGGTAACGTTGGTAAACTGTTGGTAAACTCCAAGGGTAAAGACTGGGTGTGTCTGACGGCGATAGTTGCGATTGCTGGGACCAGCTCAGTAGCTGACTCCAAATAGGGGGTTGACAATATCTTTCAGCAGCTCAGGTGCCAAGAGGAAGACGTGTGAGTAATCAGATTGGGGCCAGTTTGCACTGCAATAGCTCATTCGTGCGTTTCGAATCCCGGCAAGACATCCCAGCAGCTGCTACAGTTGAATACGCGTACAAAGGTTGGCATTTATGTAGACCTTAAGGCTCATTGTTAGCCCTAAAAGTATCGACGTAGCACTTGACATAAGTTTAAGACATCTTCTCTGGTATCGAAATATTTTCTGATTCATTATAATACATGCAAGTCCTTAGATATAATTGAATGAAACGCCATGGCTATGTGATATTCGTATTCGTAATGTCAATGTAATATGTCATCATAAATGAAGTATGTACTTCAGGGTATTCGGGTATACAAGAATGAGTTGTGCGATAAATGCGCAGAAATTCAACCAGTCTTCTCAGGACTGTCATCCAAGTTCCGGGTAAGAACACCACTCTCCTCTAGCAAGGGGATCAAACTTTTAATTCGTGCAGGTTTCGTCATGAAGGAATCTATCCCAGCTCCAATCGTGTCACGTTGTAAGTCATGCTGCGCAACACCTGTCAAAGCGATAATCCTGACAGGACTGTCGGTGCCGGATTTCTGTTCAAAGCCACGAATGCGTCTAGATGACTCGAGACCGTCCATTACTGGCATCGAAATATCTGGCAAGAAAATTAGTTCAGGGGCACATAGGTAGAGGAGTCGGTGAGAGGTGATATTTACCCATGAAGATCAATGCAATTGAAGGTGCGTTTGCTTCGAAGAACTCAAGGGCCTCTAGTCCATTCGATGCAGTCGCGTAATTGCATTTCAACTTCTTCATGAACTCGACTAGGATCCGGATATTGATGTCATTGTCATCCACGATGAGAACCGTGGTCCTTGAGGAGTCGTGTTGTCGGCATTGTGAAGAAAGATCATTGGTATCAAGTGGATTTGGCACAGTCGACTCCTCGCTTGATTCTATAATTGGCGCTGGATGTACCTTTGGAATGAAGTATGAATCTTGCTGGTGAAGTGGCGTTCCGAAGTAATCGCTCCAGATGGATTCGACACTCGAGTGGCCAGTAGATAATGGCGCAGGCGCGTCCAAAGATGTATCAATATCTGCTTCTTTGTCCTCCGATGGGCGAAGCGCATTCGGCGTTTCGCTAGAAGCTCGACTGTCTTCATTGACGGCGACATCATTCTCTTTTTCTAGGCGTTCGAGGCAGGTCTCGAAAGCCTTTGCCAATTTTCGTGGTCCAAATGGCTGGCTGATGAATTCGACAATATCAGCATTCGGGTGCTTTCGAGATTCCGCGAACATGGAATGTGCGATCCTGGGAGACGGGCATAGAACGATCACTGGCGACGAGGCTCGCTTCCTCAGTGACGGACCAAAGGCCTTGATATCTAAGTTACCATTGCTGAAAGACTTAAAGGACAAGATGTAAAAGTCGTACTCGTGCAAATTCGGCTGAGGCGACGAGATTAGATGCACATCCATGAGGAAACCTTTCTGACATAACTTTTGCAGAGAGGAGCGCACAGCAAGGTCAGATTCTGAAGACCAATGGCCTATGAATCCGACTGTTTTGGCGCAAACGAGGTCTTTAGCAGGTGTGAGGGGTGAAGCTGCTGAGATGCCATACTGAGAAGGGAATTCTGCTGTGGAAACCTGTTCCAGATCAACAGATACTTTGACTTCGGTTCCAACTCCTTGTTGAGAATTGATCTCAACGATACCTCCAAGAGAATGTACTATCCGCTGCGTGATGTTCAGGCCCAGACCATTCCCGGTGGTCATACTATCCTCCTGTGCGAAAGCAGAAAAGAGATCATTTCGCAAGAATTCAGGGCCAATGCCGCATCCAGAATCTCTGACAGTCAGTGTGAGATTTGATATGACCACCTCACCACTCTCAAGTGAAGTCACCGGTTCTGCGTTAAGCGAAACATGAACATAGCCTTTCTGTGTGTACTTCAAGGCATTACCGACTATGTTCGTCAGAATGGAGTGCCATGCCCCAGACAGGGTGAGAAATCTCAGATTCGAAAGGCCAGCGATATCGAGAACGACCTGAACCGCGTCTGGTGTATCAAACCGGCCTAATTGAAAGAACTTGCCACCATGGGTGGTATCGACTGGATATTGCAGAACGTTAAAGAAGGTATAACCCGCGAGAATGGTTTCTACAGCATCCTCTACCACGGCTGCAAGTTCAACACTAGCTTCCTCATGGTCCTCTCCAGGTGGCGAGTCCCCGACGGTTTTTACAAGTTGAGCTTTATTGGGGCCACCGGTATATCGAGAAGCGACAGAGGTTGCCCGAAGATCCTTAATACTCGCAAACTCCAGAAGTTGATTGATAGATCCGAGGAGTGTGAATGCGCAAGAGGAGATGGTGTGGATGAATCCTCGCTGCAGCGTGTTCATAACACTGGTATTCAGAAGGTCTGTCATACCAAATATTCCATGGAGAGGTGAGCGAAGCTCATGGCTCAGACCTGCAAGTAGGCTTGACTTTGCCTTCTCGGAAAATACTGAATTCAGCCGATGAACTTCTGCCATCATACTGTAGCCAAACGCAAATAAGAACGCCAGTTCATCGTCAGACGTGAAAACACGGCGGGAGGATTGAGTCCAGGAGATGTTTGCCGAGTACCATCTCCCTTTATGAGAATCCCAAAGCGGAGAAAAGATGATACTTCGAGAGTTGGGTGCGAGTTGCAAGAGTGTCTCGGCATCCTGGCGCAGAATCGCTTTGCGAGTTCTCTTATATTTCCTGCCTGGTCTTTGGGCTGTGCTTGTTGTCTTCTGTTGCTCGCTGCCTTGGGAAAAATTCTTGAAATTGCAGTCACTCGTTTCACTCGCAGAGATCGAACCATCTTCAAAGAAATTGAAGATTTTGCCCTGTGGATATCGGCGTAAGAGACCCGCGAGAAATGGCTCGGACAAGGCGATTCGTCTATCGCCCGTCGATTCGTCATTAACACTCGAGGCATTAGAGGTTGAGAAGCCGAGTACTCGACAGGGACTTGAGGTGTCTTTGCCAGAATCCTCGGCATGCGCAGTGGTATCTTCTTTCGTTTTCGCATTGGAGGGCCCCCGAATTGGGCCCTCGTCCCCCGAAGTTGAAGAATAACTTTCATGGCCGCTACCTTCATGATCGGACTTCTCCGCAGTCACAGAAGCACCATGGGTGCCGAAATTAGCGTCGAAGAAGATACTCCCCTCCACTTCTATGCTTTCGCGGATAATGTTTGCCGCACGCGAAAAGGCGTCCTCCAGCTGAACCTGGTGATCCTCCTTCGGAGCTATACGCTCCAGACTGGCTGGAGTTGTCGTTTCCGGGAGAGTTTTCAAAGGCAAATGGTGGTTTTTTCTTGCAACTTTTGAGCGAAGAGGAAGAGACCTGTTCTTCGCACCAGACACTTTCATAGCTTTCGAAACACTGTCGGAAACTTGTTTGTCTTGCTGCGCCTTATTGATACCTCCCTCAATATCATCGCCATATTCGTCCTTTAGATAATTCAATTTCCCAGTAGCCTCCAGCCACGAATTCCGTAGACTACCTTTGCCCTCAAGAAAGCTTCCAATCCCGACTATCATACGCTCAGAGCGAAGATGCTGGGATCTCGACCGCACCGACACCAAATATTCCATCACCGTTGTCCCCATATCCAGTAAGAACTTGGATGTTGTGGAATCCAGCGATGTACGAGGCTTGTCGTCCAAAACAGTGTAAGCACCTACCACGATACCTTTGGGGCTAATGATTGGACTGGAGGCCAAGAAGCGGATGTTCGGGTAGCTCGTCACGTCTGGGTGATCTTTGAAATTTGGATCCTGGGTGAGATCGGGCACTACCCACAACTGATCCTTCGGCGGCGATGTGGTATTCAAAGGGAACCTTGATGGGTTGAAAAAACTGCGACTATATGACATGGTGCAATTTCCGATCCAGAGCCCATCGCGAGCCGTATGATCGGCGTCATCCTGTAGACTGAGGGTCCGAGTAGATTCGGTCAAGATGTGCTGCTCATGTCGACTGAAAAGAGATATCAAAGCGCGTTGAGCATCGAGGCGCAAGGTGCCTAGCTGAGCAAAGGCAGTGATAGCTGGATCCCGAGAGGATTGAGGGGTAAATTCGGCCGACCGCGTGTTATCATCGAAATGTTCGAGTTTCCTTTCCAGGTGAGACGGTGGTAGATATCTGATATGAGGAACAACTTCCGGTCAGCACAGGGGAGTGACGTGGGGGAGCAATGCGGGGATAGACTGTGAAGTGGAGGAGACCCGAACTAGTCCCGGGCATTCGCGAACTAGGTGTAGGTGCATCTGCAATGCTCACTTATAGAATTCCCGCTCCCTGGATGTCTCAAAGCTGACTGGGCGCTGCTGTTCGAGAAAAGGAGCTGGGCGTGACTCGGACATTTTGGTATGGGAGCGACAGTCGTAGACTCAATCTGGATCCCTTTCGATCATGTCGGCACAACCAGCAGCAATCTGAAGGGATCTCAGACCGTCAATATATGTACAAGATGAACAGTTGGTAGTCAATTGCCAATTTCGTCGTCGACTCGTCGACTTCCCCTCCAAATCACGTGGCGATCGATCGATCGATCTTTTACGATGATTTGCCCTTCTGCTGGAAAATAAATCCGATTTCATGCCTTATGCACAGTGCAGTAGTGTACAAGACATCGACCATCCAACAAGATTTCTACCTGCTGTTTAACTTCCACCTCATGATTCTTCCCATTTTTTTACATATCAGAGAAAGCGATCGACCGACCTTGAGCTTCAGCTATACATACCCAAGTATGCAAGCTTCAGACCTCTAAATTCCTCAATTTTCCCAATGTTTGCCGGCACTTGCAACTTGCAATGAAGCGAAGTCTGATATGGCTTAGCTTAAGGTCTTAGGAGCCATTGTTTGAGTCTTTCCAACATCGCGAGGTTGCTATAAACTGCACTTTAAGAGCCGCAAGTTGCCGTGTAGCCCCTCCCTATCCGGAATAATATGACTAATCCTTAAAAAGGGTAACTATCAAAACGCAGAAATTCAATTTATGCCCATATTTACAGGTGTAGACGTAAATAAAGACTCAAACACATAAACTCGATATCTTCAGTTCCTATACATCAGTGTATTACACAGAAGCAGAAACTGGGTCTTTTATGGTCGGAATATAGAAATACTAGTGTTATTGAGCTCCTACTAGCATCCAGCTTGAGACAGCAAAAGTTACTATGTAGAGGAATAGTTCACAGTCTTATCCCTATTAGTTAAGCGTATGTCTTAAATAGATACGGTAATATGTCTTAATTGATCAATACGTGTAGTGAATACAGTAAACCAGTTCATACGTACTTGAACCTCACCCGGAATTTCCGATTTCTTCAGCTCAGTCTTGCCTAGCGGGTCTCTGGACCCTTCATCAGCCCTGCATCAGTTCTGCAACAAACAGATTCCACACAAATCAGCGTCGTTCTTCATTTTCCAGAAACTCCGAATTGATGCAGAACGCCCCACCTCGACTCACACAGCCACAATTACGTCAGATCTCGGCACCGCCACCAGTCACCTGACCCAGCTTGTTCCGTGGAAAGCGCCTGTTTGGAGTGGATTCAATTTCTAAGAATATCATTTACTGTCTCTTTCTTTCTTCTGTGTGAAAGCTCTCTCTTTCTCTATCTCTCTTGGTTCATTTTACTCAGAGAAATCAAAGCAAGGAAAGCATTTTCCAAGGATTGTGCTTAGTCCGCTACATACCGCTGAATTCAGTCACTATCCGGCCAAGCCACCCCTCCAATCAATCTTACGCCGGTGCCTATCCGAAACTCTACCATATCCCATACCAGCCATTCCTCGTTGACCTTATCACACATCCCCAACTGGCGCCGCATTTGTTCGCGCGTGGTGTCACCAGTGTCACGCTGTCAATCTTCAAGCTCTGATCGAATCGGTCAGGCGCCCGTTCGCGACCTCGGTGCATAAGGCGCCGCTCAGCCCCGCGCGGGTAAGGTGCCGCTGCTGCAGGACAAAAAAAAAGTTGATAGCAATTTCGATTGCTCAAACAACAACCAACCCAACCACAATGGACGAAGCTACTATACGTCGCAAAGACACCACCAAGGGTCCCCCATTGCGGATTCTTTCTCTCGGTAAGCGCAGTTATTTCTATTCTTTCTCCCTCCCTCCCCCGCTTCAAGCTGACTTTGTTGACAATGAATAGATGGAGGTGGTGTCCGCGGTTACTCCATGCTCATCATTCTTCAGGAACTGATGTATCGGACTTACGTTGAATGCGAAGGTAAACCCCCTCGTCGCGACCAGATTCCTAAACCGTGCGACCATTTCGATTTGATTGCGGGGACCGGCACTGGCGGGTTGATTGCTATCATGCTTGGCCGACTCCGCCTCGACTTGGAAACTTGCAAAGAAGTCTACGTTCGCATGACTCGCAAAGTATTTGAAACCGATAAGACTATCGCTGGAATTCCATATCGATCGACTCTGTTTAAGGCTTCGAAGCTGGAAGAAGCGATTAGGGAATGTGTGCGCGAACATACGGTGTGGGAGGCGGAAGGAAACGACATGCCCAATAACAATGCCGATCCGAGATCCTCAATGTCCAGTCTTCCGTATAGTCCTGGCTCTATTCCACAGCGCTCGGCGAGCAGAGGAAGCTTTAGTACTTCAGGCCAGTCATACTCCCAGGTGCAGACTAACAACCGGGGATCTACTTTCCTCAACGGCTTACGCTGGGGGAATCCGGAGGCATTACTCTATGATAACCGGGAGAACCGGACTAAAACGTGAGTCTCAAATGCGCATTTCTATCAGGTATGATATAACTAATTCGCACATTAGTGCCGTCACGGCTCTATATAAAGGTACTCCGAAGAATTCGCCTGCAGTGCTTCTACGGTCCTACGATTCCCGCCGCGAACCACCGCCTGAATTTGACTGCACGATCTGGCAAGCTGGTCGTGCGACATCAGCTACCGGGCTTGCATTCAAGCCAATCCGAATCGGTCAACACAACTTTATCGATGAAGGTCCCGGCACCTACAACCCAGCACCACAAGTTCTCGAGGAGGCAGTGGTGAACGAATGGCCTGGCCGAGAAGTTGGAGTCTTCATCAGTATTGGCACTGGAAGACGGCCGTCGGGAACCAACAACCGACAACATGAATGGTGGGAGGATTTCTTTGGTGACGCACTGGGTACATTCGCCGAGGCACGACGACGACTCATTAGCAAGATCGAAGGTTGCGAGGATATCCACCAGGAGATGTTGCGGGACATTCTTGCGAAACGTAATGTCAACAAGGACGTCTACTGTCGACTCAACGTTGAAGTTGGAGTGGGCGAGTTCGGCATGAACGAGTGGCATCGACTGGCTGACATCAGCACCAATACTCGGCGCTATCTATCCAGACCTGAGGTCAAGAAACAGATCCTTGATTCAAGTGTTCGCTTTGCCAAGATCGAACGCATGAACAGACGTCTAGCTGCGCATGCAGCGGCCGGCGTTGATCGAGATGACATGTCATTTGACCTTGAGCGCGAGGAGATAACCGTCTCTAGCCACGGCCCGGCATACTCAGTGCCGCCTCCCTCGAATCAATTCGCTGTTGAACTGCCCGCCGAGCCTTTGGAGAGTTTCCCTCGTCCGCCTACTCGTGGTTCACCACCCATTCCGACGAACGTACTAGTCACGGCTCCATCAAACGATGACTCGCTCCCAACTCATCCAGCTCCTTTGGAAAGCATACCGATTTCTCCAACGCGACACTCCAGTGCTGAGATCCCGAGTTACCGACCAAGCCATGAGCACTCTCGGCCTTCTTCGCAGCAGCAAAGCTCCCCGCATCACAGCGCCGAGCAATTCTCCCCACTAAACGGCATGCCTCCACCTATACCACCCAAGACACCTATCCCGTATCCACCAACCGATGATAACGGCAGTGTCTCGATGCCCGCGCCACTCTTCACTCAAACATCTCCTCCATCGGGCGGCAAAGTACGACCACCGTATCCAGATGATGAGGCGCCGCCCGTAGTAAATCGGCAACGCAAGCCAAGCTACCACGTGCGATGATAGATGATTTGGTCATGCGAAATGGACAAGTCTTGGTCTACGATTTATGCAGTCTAGTCGTTTCTACGTGATATTTTCCGGGGGCTTCTGTTAATTCTGGTGATTTTGTTTATTATTTCTGATGTTTTTTTTTTCTTTCTTTTGTTTCCTGCTGGATACCCTTCATTTGAAACGGTGAATCGGGATGAGATGGAGATACTCAAAGTGGCCAGGACTGGGAAGATGGTGTTCTCGGGGTTTCATGAAGACAGGATCTTCGTTTATTGCCGGGATGAAATGAATGATGAATTTTTATGACCATAAAGATGTTGGGTTGTGTTGTATAGAACTAATTAATGAGATGCATTACCAATAGTCCTCCTATGTCCACGTACACACATCATCACAGGATGGATTCAATAATTGAATACTATCTCTATGTATTAAATAGGAGTTCCCCTATCAACAACTTTTATCAAATCTAAGCTCATCTCAACCCACTTTAATCCCCTAGGAGACGACTAGACTCAAGCTAATGCCAACTCAGGAAATGTACCTGACAAGCAACGCCCCACAGTATGGACCACGATGTATCTTTCCCCACAAGCCCAGCCTCTCTGTTTCTGCTGCTTTTCCCCTATTCTCAATCTTTTTTTCTTTAAGACTTTCTCGTTATTTGATTTCTTCATTCTTTTCATTCTCTTCACCTTCATCCTCTCAACCTCTCTACCTTTATCCCCCACTATTTACCCTCTACATTTCCCTACTGCGACATCCTGCATAATCAAGCAGTGCTGATCATTCGGCCCCGCCTTGTTTTTCTCGTGGCAATTCCATTCCAGAAGTCTTCTAGATCATCTCAACATTCAACTGCAGTCGGAGAATAACCCAGAGTCTTGCATACTATCCTAACTCTGTGATCACTATATTTTTTTTTTCTCTCTGGTCTCATCTTATCACAAGGATATCAATTTATTCTCTGCTGACAGGCGCTACGCCGTGCAACAGTGGCCTGAACAAAGTGTCTCAGTAGTCGCCGAGTAACGTCTTCGGACGACTCCGTTCTCGCGACACTCACACTGCTGGCCAGTGATCTTTTTCTTCACTTCTCTTTTCATATCCTTTGTCTGCACATAATTACTTCATCATGGATTTTCACGATCATACATACGCCATGTCGCACACCTCAACACTCCTCGCCCGCGCTGACTCCAGCGGCCGCCCACCCGTCTACAAAGCAATCGGTATTTCGCTAGCTGTTGCATCAGGCGTATTCATCGGAATATCCTTCGTCATGAAGAAAATCGGTCTCCTCAAAGCAAACGTGAAATATAACGAAGAAGCAGGCGAAGGATACGGATACTTGAAGAACTTCTGGTGGTGGTGTGGAATGACACTCATGATAGTAGGGGAGATATGCAACTTTGTCGCATACGCCTTCGTCGATGCGATCTTAGTTACTCCTCTCGGCGCACTCTCCGTCGTCATAACAACCATATTATCCGCGATATTCCTGAAAGAACGCCTTAGTTTCGTGGGGAAAGTCGGCTGTTTCTCGTGTATTATTGGGTCTGTGGTTATTGCCATGAATGCTCCCGAACAATCATCCGTCAGCAATATTCAGGAGATGCAGCATTTTGTTATAACGCCGGGCTTCTTGACTTATGCTGGTATCATACTGGTTGGGGCGTTTGTCACGGCTATTTGGGTGGCGCCTCGATATGCGAAGAAGAGCATGTTTGTGTATATTGGGATTTGCAGTATGGTTGGTGGATTGAGTGTTGTTGCGACGCAGGGCTTGGGCTCGGCGATTCTTGCGCAGATCAATGGGGAGCCGCAGTTTAAGCAGTGGTTTCTTTATGTTTTGTTTGTCTTTGTTATTGGGACGCTCTTGACGGAGATTATTTATCTCAACGTAAGCTTGACTGGCCTTTGTACTTTGCTCACGATCTTTGGGACATTTTGACTGACTCGGCCTTTCTTACAGAAAGCTTTGAATATATTCAATGCGGCGCTCGTCACACCTACTTACTACGTCATGTTCACCACTGCGACAATCGTCACTTCTGCCGTTCTGTTCCAAGGTTTCAAGGGTACCGGTGTCCAAATCGCGACTGTGATCATGGGATTCTTCCAAATCTGCTCTGGCGTTGTCCTATTGCAACTATCCAAGTCTGCCAAGGATGTACCAGATGCCGCCGTGTTTAAAGGTGACCTGGATCAGATTCGTGAAGTTGGGACTCAAGAGGAACCTGAGTATGAGCCCAAGGCGGATTCCATTCGTGGTGCTGCGTCTATCATTCGTCGTATATCGACGACTCGCCGCACTGCAGAAGCAGATGAAGCCAGACGCTTTGTCAATGACAAGCATGAAGATTTCCTGAAACCCCCATCCGAGAATGAGATTATTGAATGGGATGGTCTTCGCCGCCGCAAGACGGTTGTTGGTGAGGGCCCCACGATGTCTCGACCACATACTCCACGCTCGCCTTCGATCAGACAGCAGCTACCACCACTGGGCATGTCTCGTTTCCCGGATCCCGACGATGATGAAGAAAACCGACCTACTACCAAGCACAGTGGTCGCTCATTCTTCAGTGACGTTCGATCTCGAGCTTCAAGTGTTCTTCACCCTCATTGGACTCCATTAAACGAGCAGGAAGAAAACGAGAAACGGATGAGCGGTGGTGTTGTTGATACCGAGTATCACGGCGCTGACCAGGCAGGGCCTCAGCTTTTGTCGCATCGCATGGGACGCGAGCGCAGCGATACGCCCCGTTCGATTTCTTGGGCCGATGAGAAAGCAGATGAAGGTCTCAGGCCTGAGTCAGGCAATACGCACCGCCAATTCTCATTCAACAATATGATCAACCGAATGAGAGGACACACTGAAACATCTACTAAGCGATCCGCCAGTCCACCCCGCGGTATTTTGCGCCGATCTCAGCTCGTCCCTGGCGGTGATCTTCGCCGAACCGCTACGGAAGAAGAGCAACTCGGTCTTGTAAAGGGTGATTCGCGCAATGGGCAGGCAGAAACGACCGAATCCTTAGGCGAGAAGCTTGAGCGGTGGTCCAGCAGTGAATCTGATCTCAGTGAGGCCCAGCCTTTACCTCCTCCCGGCCCTATCCCAGCTAGCCGACCTCATGGAGACTCAGTCTCCAGTATGTCAACAGCAGCCTTCCCACCCTATGAGGATCACCATGCATTCTACTCCCAGGGTAACGCCTCAAACCCATATTACCTTCCACCATCATACCAAGCCTCCATCTCTCCAGAGCGGATGGAATCTGATCACGATGGCTGGCAATATCCTCGAGGACAACGAACTCGCACAAGAACCAACTCCTCATCTCACGCTCGTGCTCCTCCGCCCTCACAATCATCCTTCTCGACACACCGTCACCCTAATCCCCTCCCTCCACTCCCAGACAGAGAAGAACAGGAGCCCGCCACTGGCGTAAGATCTCTTTCATCCGATTCATCTGAAATGGGCGTTACCTCGATCCCATCCACGGATGACCATGATCACGACCACAACACTACTCAGACACGTTCCACCAATCTCGTCCGGCAACAAAGTGGCTGGCGGAGACATATGTCTGAAGTAAGCAGTGATGATGGCGAGTCATATGAGGAACGGGGACAGAGTCATTGAGTGGGATCAGTATTTATGTGAAGAGCTACGCCTCTTATCTACTTGTGATTTTATTTGATGCATTTGCGACGGTGTTCGGGATTTATTTTATGGACATGTATCTTTTTTCTCGGATCTAACGTGACTGACTATGTTTGGAATGCGAGTATACACTATCAATGTACAAATACTATGGATGATAATGACAATGATAATTATTGAGTCTTGATATATACCTGTAGAGAGATCTCCTACACAGTGTAGTATGCAGTGATCGAGACTCAGTATAAGAAGAGGGTATCACAGATTTGGAAATTTCAGATCATTATAAAAATCTTCAAAAACGCCACAAGATGCAATGTATGCAATGCCTGAGTCCACAAAACGCCTCGCTAATATTGAGAGATAACAGCCCTGGAAGAAAAAGGGGAAGGGAATATAATTCCCAGTTGATAAAGCAACCTGAACAGGATTTATCTCTTTTATGCAAACAAACCATATCCAATTTAATCCCCATCAACCACCAAAATACCCAGCAACGCTCCTCTGCCCCTTAGAAGCAACATTCAAAACAGAAAACCGCGCCTCAGATAATCGTTTCCCAGCCTTAATACTCTCAAGCACCCTGAAAAGAAAAGAAAAATATTAGCTCCTCTTCCCCAGAACCTGCCACCAAAGGCAAAGACGAATAAGTGAAAATGAACACATACCATTCAACACCAACAATCTTAGTTCCCTTCCACCCAGCTCTAGAAATTTCAGTCTCCAATTTCCTAGCAGCAAGTCCACCACCAGCACCGGAACCTTTTGTACCGGGTTGCGCGACGATAATGTGCGTTACATTTTTGCGAGACATGTATGTTGCGACGTTTGCGCCGTTCGCGACGAGAAGGTGTTTTAATTTATGGTCTGAGATGTGAGGGAGGGTTGTGCCGTTTATATAAATTGATGTTCCGATGAATATATTTGACTTGGTTTTTGGTGCTGATTGTGTTTGTGTTTGTTCGGATGTTGAGTGAGTCGAAGTTAAATTCGTATCTGAATCAGTCTTTCCCTCTTCCTTTACGAGAGCTGGTCTCGGTATTTGTGCTTCGAATTCGGTGTCTGTTGTATGTGTCGACGACGGTTTAATCTGGTTTGATCCTGATCGTGACCGTGACCTCGTCGCTGGTTCGGACGAATCTCTAGATAGAGACCTCTTCTCCGTTTCACACCCGGTAGTTCCAACAGGATTTACCAATCTCAACTTCTTATCTGACCAATGCATGATCTGACCCTCCGCCTTACGCTTATTAACACCCATAAAACTTCGAATATCCTTCACTCCCAAGCGCGATCGTTTGGCCTCCGCATCCGAAACCCATCGATACTCCCCACCAGATCTAGTCTTGAAAGTCTGATTTCCATCTCCACCCCGATGTGAGCCTGACTCTCCTGAACCAGTCTCGGGCGAATCGGGTGCAATCGTCCCGTCAAAGGCGCCAGGACTAGCACTTGAATTGTAGTCACCCTCTCCTCTGGACCCAGGGAGGCAATTCCCGGTCAAGTACTGACGAGAAAGCTTTTCGGCGCGCGTATCACGCCATGCGGTTGTATTTGAGTAAGGGTTGTCAGCTACTTGGTGTCCTGTTGAGTGGGATACCCAGTTATCGAAAGTGGTGTTTTGGAGGGGCGGTTGCTTCGGTTTTTGCGGTGGCATTGTAGTGTAGAGTGGTATTCGGGGAATACTCGTAGTTAATTGCTGGGGCGGAATGAGAAATTTTCGTGATGGATTGCGCGCGATATACGAGTGGTGTTGTTTTCTTTCTTTTCGAGTTGGTCAGGTTTTGCCATGGTTGAATGACGTTGGAGGGTCCGGTGTTGGAACCGTGGTTGAAGTGTTTGGATTTTGCTGTTTTGGGATAGGGTTGGTTTGTCACGTGGGAATGCTGCGAATGATGAATGTTAATCCAAGGTTTTCTTTCGTTTCGCTGAGCATAAATTGATTTATATCTCTTATTGGAATTGTAATGTTGCTAATGGGTCTACTAGGAGCTTGCTGTTTGTCAGCCCTACTATCATGATCAATAGTATTGATCATGACAATGTATAAGCTGTGGCTCATGCATACCTATGCACAGGTATATATATCTAAGCTTTGGGGACGTCAACTTGAAAAGGACGAGACCCCTTTGCATACTATGCAAACTGTACCTAGTACATAGTATGTACTAGGTACAGTGCGCTGCTCGTACTACTAGTAGTAGTCGAAGCATTGATAAATAAATACAACCCGCTGTAATAGATCCTACACAAGTATAATTTAGTACTACTAGTGTCAGTTGAAGGCTAATACAAAGAATCGCATTCGTGTAATTACTTGTGGACCATATGATCAAATCGCGATTATACTGTAGATAGCAACCTTGCTTTTACAAGAATGACTTGGAAGTCATTATTGTAAAAGCACAACGGCAAACCAAAACGTTATACTAATCAAGAAGTAGATAGTTGATTCCATGGAAATCTGACCGCCCAGTGCTGAGCCGTTGAAATGTCCTGTAGTCCTACAGCAAGCAACCAGAGTATGAGCCTCAGTCCTGCATCTGCATCTATTACTTCTCTACATATGTGACACTTGAAACACCAAGCAAAAGACCTAATTTGAAATCACTAGCCTAGCCCAATCCACCAAAGAAACCCCGGAAGATTAAACAGCCTCAAGAACTATAGAAGCTTATACACTCCGCAGCAAACCATCACCCGAAACCTACCCAGCTCTACAGTACATCTGCGCCTCAATCTCGGTATCACCCTTGTTCAAATGCACTACGCTTCCAGAAGCCTGCTGCAACCCGCCCGAGATCTCTGCACAGCTCTGTACACCGTGCCAGGTCCCGATGCATTGTGGCTAGCCGACGTCGTGCGTATTGAGAAGTCCGATATCATCAGAGAGAGTTCGTACATCAACGATATATCGCAATGATGTCAGCCATATAAAGTCTCACCCCAGCATTCCTATCAACAGTCTCAGTCTCACTTGTACCGAGCATCTAACCCGACCACACGAACATGAACACGAGACATAGTCAAAAGGTCGGTCTAAATCAAGGCACTACATGCACAAACCAAATGCAGGCTACGCAATACATTCCAGGTCTTAGATCGGGGGCGGGGAGATAAAGAAGAATAAGAAAAAACGTAAATTTTTTTTTATTTTTTTTCACGAGGTGTGGGCAGTCGATGATACCAAGCAGACACACTCACAAGCCACAAGGGATGGAAGATATCTGCACCAGAGCCTGAGCAAGCCCAAACCTAAGCATAGTCCAGCCCAGCCCAGCCCAAGCCAAGCCCTCAGACAAAGTGCTGAGTATCTGCGACGGGCAGAAATGTGAAGCCTGAAACCAGCGGTGTGCAACAGTAGTCGCCAGATCCCAGCAAGACAAGTCTCCCAATTGGGTCCAGAACAAGCAAGACACGCATAGTATACTTCGAGAATGTAGCGACCCACGCGTTTCGGACAGGAAAGGTCAAAAGACAGAAACAGAAACAAGGAAGGGATGATAGGAGAAAAAAAAATAGGATAAAAATAAATGATTTTTTTTTTTGGGAAAAGAATTCGCGCGCGCTACGAGCGATGACAGCGACAGCAGCAGCAGCTCAGAAGCTTTCTACAGGGAGGGGAAGAAGATTACATACTTTCGGGAGTGTTGCAGAGACATAGGGTGGATATTGATATGCATGTAGGCGAGGAAGGATAAGAGTCTGTGTATGCATTCTTCGATCGTCTGGGGGAGAGTCTGACAAGACGGTGAAGATGAGGATGGAGAAGATGGTGAGGCTGCTCTACTGGCACGGGGAAAGGAAAAGTGGCACGGTGGCACGGTGAGCAACACACTTGAGAGAGTCCAAGCAGGGCCGAGCAGATCTCATCCGATCTGGGTCAGAGAAGGTACTGTAGTGTACAGTACATCAACCGGGGGAAGAGGGGAAATCATGCACGGTGGCAAGGTGTGCAGGATGCATTAGGGGGGAGGGGAGCAGGCCCGAATGTCGTACATCAAGTCTGCGGACTTTCTCTTGTCCCTAGAAAGTCTTTTAGTTAGGGCAGAGTCGGACCGCAACGGTATCAACGCTGACGTCGTGCCGATCATAAAGGTTTCAGATATTGAAGAGACAAGAGTCGTACCCATATATGTATATACGGAGTACTTTGTATGTACATAGTAGAGAAATGAATCGTGGAATTACTCCGTAAAAGTGGAATGAATGAGACTATCTCTACTCTGAATTGAGTAATAATAATCGGAATCTGAATTCCAGTATTTCATTTCCAACCGGCCCTGACCGGGTGCCCAGCTAAACATCCACATCCCTTCAATCATTCAAAAAGGAATAGACCGAGAAAATTAGGGTGGGACGTGCAAATAACTCCCCATTCACAATGACCAGGATAATCACACACCTCTCTATGCCTACATTGTACAGTATCTGACAAGACCAGACCAGTCCAGATCAAAGGGAGGGATGGGGGAAGAGCAGCATCCCCCGAACAAGGCCAGTCCACAAATCCACAAATCCACCACGACCAACGGCCAGTGGATCAACCTGTGCCACGTCTGCACGCAAGGGGGCAACTGGCGGTGAAATCCACCACGATCTAGGCCACCCGCTACGTGGTCGCGGCCACCGCCAGTCATTGTCCGGTCGGATCGTCGATCGGCGGGCGCTTGCAGCTCATCCTTCCCCCCTCTTCTCGTCCGGAGTATCCAATAGAACCAATAGGAGATGTGGAGGAGGAACTAGCGTGGTTACACCTTTTGGACGCCCCCCTCATTCAGCCTGTGAAGCCGATCATCACGGGCTCTGATGTTGCTCTTTTGATTCGGAGAAGAGGCCCGACATGGAATGGGTCAGTGGATCTCCCCAGCACACTCACCACTCCCAAGCCCTTGTTGACCTCCGTAAAACTTGAAGCACGGAGCACAGCACATCACAGTGGGGAAGGGGTTACTCCGAGGGAAGAGAGCAGAGTGACGCTAGGCGAGCAAGATGAACGTGCAGTCGATCTCTCACGGGACAATGCAATGCGAGGTTAAATCGGGGTCGCACGGCCCGGCTTCGATCCTGGTCTATGCGTGAGCATTGATCTAGCGAGTCATATATTCAGAGTTGAGGAGCAGCATACATAGCATAGATTCAATCATACTGATACTCCATATTAGATCCTATGTTCAATGTGTAAAGTAGATATTGAATACTCCATTCTCACTATCCTCCGTAGTATCTCGGAGAGAATCCCCACCAAATGCTCTGTGCGACCCCGACGGCCCGCAAAGCCAGGGCATCCCTGTTCAAAAACTCGCTAGTGTCTTTCGTCCGACCAAAAGTCCCATTTCCTCCGTCCCACCGAGGTCAGCAATGATCATAGTAGAGCGGGGAGAGTGATCCGGATGACATCCATAGCACAACCCAGCATACTCCGGACCGAGATGGAGCAAAGATAGGAAAAACATAATCAACAAGTACTGTACCCGGTAAAATGTAAGTACAAGTATTAAGTGCCAATGCCAGTGCCAGTGCCAGTGTCAGCATAAGCGTAAGCTACGGCGTGCTCTCCTCCGACATTATTTCTGCACAGTGCAACCTGTCATTCTCTGCACGGACGGGCTGCAGGGTCATTTGTCTGCAAGGTACGGGCGAACCCGTCGATCGATGGTCCATACTGGATAGTACGGCTACGGCTAAAAAATAGTAAAAAAAAAAGACTCAGTGGAGAGTCTGCCAAAAGCACCGTTATTTCGGACAAGATACGGAGAGGAGAGGAGAGGATCTGCTCGGAACAGGGGAGGGGGGGAAGTGGATGGTCCTTAATCAAACCAAGGCTGAACTATGGAGTATTGTACGAAGGGAGGAGTAAACTAGCTGACCCATACGGAGTAATCATAATGGATTGGGCGAGAAAGAAAAAAAAAGCAATATCATTACAAGATGGTCATTGCCTGAAGCAATTATGAAGTTGGAAAAAAGAAGGAAAGGAGAGAAGTAAATATGATGTCTATACTCATACTCCATACTCCATACTATGTAAAATTTATAGATTAATGTTATTTGTATAGACTATAGTTAATTCGATCTCTCGATCCCTTGCTTATCTTCACGGTTCAACGGTTCGAACAATATGATAGATTACAAGGAGTGGGTTGTGTGCTGAGCGCTGAGTCTAGCGAGTCCCACATCGCTGGTCCAAGCTCAGTTGAATGTGATTGTGATTCGATTGGATTACGATGGCCCCGTCAGGATAGTCGGGGTTGGTTGGGTTGGTTGGGGTCGGGGCTGGTCGGTGTTGAATACAGCTCGAATGGTAGAGAAAAAAAAAAAGAAAAATTAAATAAATCAAGAAATGAAGTGGCACCCACTCACTAATTTTTCCTTTCTGAATCCCCGTCATCCCCTTGGATTTGCAATTCTTTTCCCATTGTTGATGGGGCGGATCCCCCTACTGTACGCTGCGCAGCGGGTATCGGGCCGTCGATAGCGAGCTGCGGCGCAGGGATAGTCTACTCTTATACGTGATAATCTTCTACGTGATGCTATACACCTATGTGTGTACTTAGTACATAGTGCACTGTATACATACAGTGTGTAGACCATATACATGACAATGGAAATTGAGGTGAATCTCTGTTATTATATACTAGTACTGCCGCCAGACGAGGAATGATACTCCAGCCACCGTGCCCTCCACATTGTACTCCGTGCTCTATACAGTACATAGTATGTATGGAGGATGTATCCCAACCCCCACTACAAACCCCGTTTCTTCCCGACGAAGCCAATGGTCCGTGTGGATTGGTCGACGCCACTGAAGAACCCACAAAATGACGAGCAGAAGCGATATCGATCCTACTTACAGTAGATGGCCAGGGTCATGTATCTCATAACCTGGAGTATACATGGTTCTATTACTAGTAATTTGCTGTACTATAGTATATTTGTTCCTTATACAGTAAATACATAGTACAATTCAATAGACCATGGAATCCCCAATAATATCCGATAGCGTGGAATACTCTGGACACGTCAAGAACTGACATCTGTCAACCTTGTTCGAAGTAAGGGTGACTGGCGGTGAATCTCGTTTACTCAGCATTTATCGAGTCTCTCTGCTCTCTCCTCTCTCGACTCTACATTACTCCGTGGAGATACTGTACTGTGATTGCAGAGTCTGCTCCCCTTGCTGTTCCCACGTCATTCTACTACACTCTCGTCTCTCGTCTCCCACGAATATCACGCAACCGACTTACCCTGATCTAGTCTAGTGTAGTCTAGTCAGAAGAATAGACCGAGTCCAGCCAGTTACTCTGTATTAACTAAAACTCCGTACTATGAATACTCCGTACTCCATTCTCCATACTATGTAATCAATACCCTCTCTGCTGCTCGTCACGGGGCTACGGGCTACGGGCTACGGGCACAGGCTAGCTATGGCTACAGTAAACGCCCAGCCGTCGCACTGGCAGGGATTTCCGAGAGAACAGACCCTCGATCGACCCAAGCCACCCGTGCGTGGTGTCCTCTGGGCCAGTAGATTTTTTTTTTCTTTTTATCCCTTGATACGAGTGCCTAACTCTGGTCAGTTAAATCTTCCAGGTATCTACACTAGTGTGTACAAGGATATGATCTCTAGATACTAAACTATACCTACGTAGTAGATATAGTTATTGATTACTATAGATATTAATATTAATATTAGTATTATTACTATGTACTGATGGTATTCTCTGCGGGTACGATCGACGGGCCGCGCTCAGCATATCCGGGCGGGAGTCCGTGTTGATCGATCACTCCACTAGGTCGAGCGCCAAGTAAGATTGACCAGATTGTAAAGTACGGAGTATGTATTCACTAGTTAACTAGTGACTATTGTTAGTAGGTTAGTATGTTAGTACTCCGTAGTGTGTAGTGTGTAGTGTGTATGGATGATTATATCCACCCTCAACCATGGTACAGATGTCTCTCCATGTACAACCAAGGTTCTATACAGTCTATACAGTTTATACAGATGTATATTATCTTTTACTACTACGGAGTATACAAATACAAACTCATATACATAATTATGTATACATAAGACGTATACATACTATGTACAACTGACTAGTATGTAGCTGACTTACTGTTAGTGCGTCCCCCCATCAACAGTGCGTGGCATTCACCTGCGCTTCATTTCTTTTTTCTTTTTTTTTTTTTTTTTTTTCATTTTTTTTTTCTTTTTTAATTTTTTTTTTTTTTTTTTTTTTTTTT